>Ga0196964_10000054_pt1 | contig 93911 bp, 78 predicted proteins | sample S1_10metaG_FD_148615 | JGI IMG/M metagenome (GOLD analysis project Ga0196964, IMG submission 148615) | Soil microbial communities from Anza Borrego desert, Southern California, United States - S1_10 | ecosystem: Environmental > Terrestrial > Soil > Desert | place: USA: California | collected...
AGGAAAGGTTGCGGCGGGCAAACTCGTACTGGTGCGAAGGAAAGATCTCCAGCTGCTCGATGAACCAGTCGTATAACGGCCGGTGATGGATGAACTCCAGCGTGCAGATGGAGTGGGTGATATGTTTGATGGAATCGCTTTGTCCGTGCGCGAAATCATACATCGGGTAGATGCACCACCGGTTGCCCGTGCGGTGGTGGTGGGCATGCTTGATCCGGTACATGATCGGGTCGCGCAGCAGGAGGTTGGGATGTGCCATATCCACTTTTGCGCGCAGCACTTTTTCCCCGTCGGCATATTTGCCCTCCCTCATTTCGGCAAACAGGCGCAGGTTTTCCGCCACACTGCGGTCGCGGTAGGGGCTGTTCCTGCCGGGCAGGGCTATGTCGCCCTTCATGGCGGCGATCTCCTCTGCGCTGCTGTCGTCTACATAGGCCAGTCCTTTTTCTATCAGTTTCACCGCAAAGCCGTACAGCGTCTCGAAATAATCGGAGGCGTAGAACTCGTTGTCCCACTGGTAGCCCAGCCAGCGGATATCGTTTTTGATGCTCTCCACGTATTCCGTTTCTTCGGTCACGGGGTTGGTATCGTCGAAACGGAGGTTGCATTTGCCCTTGTATTTGAGGGCCAGTCCGAAGTTGAGGTGGATGCTGGAGGCGTGCCCGATATGCAGGTAGCCGTTGGGCTCCGGCGGGAAGCGGGTATGGATATATTCATATTTCCCTTCAGCCAGGTCTTTTTCGATGATCTCTTCCAGGAAATTGAGGGATCTTTCTTCGCTCATTGCTTTGTTTGTTGGAGGGCAAAGGTATTTAGTAAGTAGCAAGTAGCAAGTATCAAGTATCAAGTAGCAAGTAGCAAGTAGCAAGTAGTAAGTAGCAGGTATCAGGTAGCAGATAGCAGGGGCGGTGCTTTGCCGAACCTTGCTTTGCCGAACCTTGCTTTGCGGTTTTGTATTTACCCGCTGCCTGTTTCCTTTCTGCCCTCCGATCCCTATATCTCTGTTTTCATTGCGCCATTGCGCCATTGAGCAATTGCGCCATTATTTATTACATTTACCCGCTTTTTTTACAGTTTATGACAGAATCTAGACAGCGTCCGGTGCGTGTGCTGGTAGCCAAGGTAGGACTGGACGGACATGACCGGGGGGCTAAGGTAATCGCTACCGCCCTCAGGGACGCGGGGATGGAGGTGATCTATACGGGGCTGCGGCAGACACCGGAAATGGTGGTCAATGCCGCCCTGCAGGAAGACGTGGACGCCATCGGGATCAGCATTCTCAGCGGGGCGCATAATACCGTATTTCCGAAGGTGCTGCAGCTGATGCGGGAAAAAGGGCTGGACAACGTGCTGCTGACAGGCGGGGGGATCATTCCCGAGGAAGATATGCAGCTCCTGCAGCAGCAGGGCGTAGGCCGGCTGTTTGCGCCGGGAGCGCCCACCTCCGAGATTGCCGGCTATATCCGTGACTGGGTGGCGGAACATCGTGCCGATCTGCTGTGATTTCCCTGTTAACTCAATATTCAACTTAAAACATAATATGTATCAGACTTTATTGACAGACCTCCGGGATGGTACCCTGGTAGTGACCATCAACCGTCCGGACAAGATGAATGCCCTGAACAGGGACGTAATCGGGGAGCTGGGAAAGGTGATGGAGGAAGTATACCGCAATAATGATATCCGTACGGTGATCCTCACCGGTGCCGGTGAAAAAGCATTTGTGGCGGGTGCCGATATCTCGGAGTTTACCTCCCTGGATGCTGCCGGCGGCGAAGAGCTGGCCCGGAAAGGGCAGGACCTGGTGTTTGACAAGATAGAGAACTGTCCGAAGCCGGTGATCGCGGCCGTAAACGGTTTTGCGCTCGGCGGCGGCTGCGAGCTGGCGATGAGCGCTCATTTCCGGGTGGCTTCTGAAAATGCGAAGTTCGGGCAGCCGGAGGTGAACCTGGGTCTGATACCGGGCTATGGCGGTACCCAGCGCCTGACCCGGCTGATCGGCAAGGGAAGGGCGATGGAGCTGATGATGACCGGCGACATGGTGGGCGCGGATGAGGCGAAGGCCCTGGGACTGGTCAACCATGTATTTCCCCAGGCCGAGCTGCTGGCCGAGGCGCGGAAGATCGCGGCAAAGATCCAGACCAAGGCGCCGGTAGCGGTGTCGAAGGTGATTGCCTGTGTGAACGAGGCGGCACGGGGCGAAGCGAACGGCTTCGAGAACGAGATCCGGCGTTTCGGGGAGTGCTTTGCCACGGAGGATATGAAGGAGGGCACGAGTGCGTTCCTCGAAAAACGCAAAGCATCTTTTGCCGGAAAATAAATTTTTTTATCTTGTAGGCTAAATCCTGATTTCATGCGGAAGACATTTATCCGAAGCATTTTTACCCTTTGCCTGAGTGCCGCGGCCGTCACCGCTGCGAACGCGCAGCTGGGGCATTCAAAAGAATACGTGGAGCCTCCGGGATGGTCAGTAGGTATGAACATAGGCCTGCTGGACCTGTGGGGAGATGTAGGCACCAAGTCCATCATGGACCATTACACCAATCCGAAATACTGGGGCAAGCCGCATTTTATGGGCGGCATCTTCGTGCGCTATACCGCCCACCCTGCGCTGGCAATGCGCCTGGGTGTCAACTACGGAACCCTTTATGCTACCGATGAGTGGAACCAGGCAAAGGCCGAGAAAGCGACCAGCATCGAAGATGATGCCTACCAGCGCTATATCCGCAACCTGAGCGTCCGCGCCAACACCTGGGAAGGAAGCCTGCTTTTCGAGATCAATCCGCTGAGATTCAATGTCGATGCCCGCGGGGCGCGCAGGAGGTTCCAGCCCGTGCTGCTGGCAGGTATCGGGTATATGCATTTCAAGCCGACGGCCAAATGGATAGACCGCGAGGGTAATGACCGGGGCTATGTGGACCTGCACGACCTGAGGATCGAAGGCAACGGACTTCCGAAGGAGCTGTTTCCCGATGCGCCTGAGGAGTATGACCTCTGGCAGCTTGCCGTGCCGCTGGGCGTGGGTGTAAAATGGGATATCGGGCGCCAGCTGGCCCTGGGTGTCGAATACCTGTACCGGATGACCTTTACCGACTATCTCGATAATGTAAGCGGCAAATATGTGGATCCTTCGATCTACGGCGCTTACCTGGAGCCGGAGAAGGCCTTCCTGGCTGCTGAAATGCAGGACAGGTCATGGCTGGTAGACAAAATGATCACGCAGCAGCCCGGTACCGACCGGGGCAACCCTGCGGTAAAGGACGGATACTCTACCCTGGGCGTTACGCTGATCTTCAAGATCAGGAACAGAAAGAGCCCCTGGTGGTATTAAGAATACACTGATTTTTACTATCTTGGAGCACGGTATGCGTAAAGCATACCGTTCTTTTTTTATATAGCGGCAAAGCCCTATTTTTAGTACACCTAAGATTCGCTTTATGTTTGCCTATTTGGAAGGAGAACTTAGCTACAAGTCTCCCTCTTTGCTATACCTGCAGGTCCAGGGGGTCGGTTATGAGATCAACATCACACTACAGACCTTCAGTAAGATACAGCACCTGGAACGCTGCCGGCTGTATACTCATCTGCAGATCCGTGAGGATGCCTGGGTGCTGTATGGTTTTGCTGATGAACAGGAACGTCTGACCTTCCGCCAGCTCCTCGGTATTTCCGGGGTGGGGGCGGCAACGGCCAGGATCATACTTTCATCCCTTACCCCGGAGGAGCTGGAGCGTGCGGTAGCCACCGATGACGCCCGTACGCTGGAGCGGGTAAAGGGAATTGGCGCCAAAACCGCACAACGCATTGTGCTTGAGCTGAAAGGGAAGCTTACGGTGCCGAAAAATAATGGTTCGCTGCAGCTGCCCGCACACAATACAACCGCGGATGATGCGTTAATTGCATTGGTGAATCTGGGTATCGGGAGAGCTGCGGCAGAGACCGCCATCAAAAAGATCAAGGATGCCTCTTCATTATCAGTAGAGGAGTTAATTAAACAAGCATTACGAGCATTATAAACCTGCAGCCAGCTTGAAGGGAAAGAGTAATTTCGGATATAAGTTCCTACTGTGTATTGTGGCGGTGGTGGCGATAGCGCATGCCGGTGCCCGGGGCTTCCGGCATCCGTTCGACTATGAGCCGGATCCGATGCCGGACAGTCCGTCCACGAGAACAGATTCACCCAAACTCCGGTTCCCGATCTACGACGATCCCGGTACCGACCCCTTGTCAGACCAGCGGCCGCCTACCTTCGACCTTAACGATCCTTCGAACGTAAGCAAGACCATAGAGTATGATCCCGAAGAAAACCGGTACTACCTGAACGAGCGGATCGGCGACCAGTATTACCGCAACCCGTCTTACCTGACGCTTGAGGAATACCTGAAGTACCAGGGCGCCCGCGACGAGCAGGACTACTGGAAGCGCAGGCTGGATGCCCTCACCCTGTTCAGCAAGAAGCCGGAACTGCCCCAGATGGAGAAAGAAGGCGTGTTTGACCGGATATTCGGCGGCAACGGCATCCAGGTGCGCCCGCAGGGTAATGTGGATGTGACCTTCGGCGGCAACTGGCAGAACATCAAGAACCCGATGCTGGTGCAGCGCGCCCAGAAATACGGGGTCTTCGATTTCGACATGCAGATGAACATCAACCTCCTGGCTACGGTTGGTGACAAGCTGAAGCTCAACATCAGCAACAACACAAAGGCGACGTTCGACTACCAGAATATGCAGCGCCTGGAGTATACCGGCAAGGAAGACGAGATTATCAAAAAGATCGAAGCGGGTAATGTCAGCTTTCCGCTCAATAGCACCCTGATCAGCGGGGTGCAATCCCTGTTTGGATTGAAGACCCAGCTCCAGTTCGGACGCCTCTGGGTCACCGGCGTCATCTCCCAGCAGAAGTCGAAGCGTCAGTCACTGACCGTTCAGGGTGGTGCCCAGACCCAGCAGTTCGCCATCAAGGCAGACGATTACGAAGAGAACCGCCACTTCCTCCTTGCCCAATATTTCCGAAATAACTACAATAAAGCGCTTCAGAATTTCCCGATCATCAACTCGCTGGTAACGATCAACCGGATCGAGGTATGGGTGACCAACCGTACCGGTGCCGTGGATGGCGTCCGTGAGCTTGTGGGCTTTATGGATCTGGGCGAAAAGAATCCCTATAACCAGCGCTGGGCGGGGGGATCGGTGCAGCAGGATGTGCCGGACAACCGCAGCAACCAGCTCTACAATACCCTGCTGCAGAACCCCAATGCGAGGCTGCAATCAAACATTTCGGGATATCTTTTGGGACTGCAGCTCCGGTCGGGCGAGGATTACAGCAAGGTAACCGCCCGCAGGCTGAACACTTCGGAATATTCCTTCCACCCGCAGTTAGGTTATATCTCCCTCAATACAACGCTAAACCCGGATGATGTGCTGGCGGTAGCTTACCGTTATACCTATAACGGTAAGGTGTTCCAGGTGGGTGAATTTGCAGAGGACCTTCCGCCGGACTCTTCCAATACGAAGGTGCTGTATATGAAGCTCATCAAGACCACCTCCCTGAGTCCGACCCTGCCGCTCTGGGATCTGATGATGAAGAACGTGTATACACTGGGCGGACTGGGCGTTTCCAAGGACGATTTCAGGCTGAATGTGCTGTATCAGAACCCGGGTGGTGGCGAGGTGCGCTACCTGCCGGACGGCCCGAACAAGGGCACACCGCTGCTGAACCTGCTGAACCTGGACCGCCTGAATTACCAGAACGACCCGCAGCCGGACGGCATATTCGATTTTGTGGACGGGATCACCATCAATACCCAGCAGGGCAAGATCATGTTCCCCGTGCTGGAGCCTTTCGGTGAGGACCTGCGTCCGTCTTTGGGTAACGACCCGGTGCTGGAGCGAAAGTACCTGTACCGCATTCTTTACGATTCTACCAAGACCATTGCCCGGCAGTTCCAGCAGAACAACCGCTTTGTGATCCGGGGATCATACAAGTCCGCATCCTCTTCCGAGATCATGCTCGGGGGGTTCAATATCCCGCAGGGATCGGTATCCGTTTCCGCGGGCGGGCAGAAACTGATCGAGAACCAGGACTACCAGATCGATTACGGACTTGGCAGGATCAAGATCCTGAACATGGGTATCCTGAACTCAGGCATTCCTATTTCTATCCAGTATGAGGATAACGCCACCTTCGGCTTCCAGCAGCAAAACTTTATGGGTGCCAGGCTGGACTATTACCTGAATGAAAAGCTGGCGCTCGGCGGTACGTTCATGCGGCTGAGCGAGCGGCCCTTTACCCAGAAAACGACTTTTGGGGATGACCCCATCCGCAATACCGTAGTGGGACTGGACGCGAACTACCAGTCTGAATTCCCCGCGCTGACCCGGGCCCTGGACAAGCTGCCGGTATATTCCACTACTGCTTCGTCTTTTATTACTGCCTCCGGCGAGGTGGCGGGATTATTTCCCGGACATCCGAAGCAGATCAACGCCCTGGACCCGGAAGGCTCGGTATATATTGACGATTTCGAGGGCACCCGCAGCGGTATTGATCTCAGGCTGCCGGCACAGGCATGGACACTTTCCTCCACGCCCAGCGATGCAAGAGACCGGAACGGGAGGCTGCTGTTCCCCGAAGCCGAGCGAAGCAATAGCCTGGATTATGGCAAGAACAGGGCAAAGCTGGCCTGGTACACCATCGAGCCTTCCCTGGTAGACGATATCGGCGGCATTCCCGACTATGTAAAAAAAGATACGCCGAACCTGCACTATGTAAGGCTGGTGCAGCAGACAGAGGTGTTCCCCCAGAAAACCTACCAGACCCTGCAGGCAGGACTGAGCACCTTCGATCTTGGCTTTTATCCGCGTGAGCGTGGTCCGTATAACTTCGATACCGATGTCAACTTCGACGGTACCCTGCGCAACCCGAGGGGACGGTGGGGAGGTATCCAGCGCGCCATTGATTACAGCGATTTCGAGCAGTCGAATGTAGAGTTTATAGAATTCTGGATCATGGACCCCTTTATCAACCGGCCGGCATCCAACGGGGGTGATCTTTACATCAATCTCGGTAATGTGTCGGAAGATGTGCTGAAAGATTCCCGCAAGTTTTTCGAAAACGGTATTCCGTACCCGAAGAACACCTCGCAGCTTGAGCGCAGTGTCTGGGGATTTGTCCCGAGCCTGCAGACCCAGATCGTCAGGGCGTTCGATAACGACCCGGCGGCACGGGCAGTGCAGGACGTGGGTTATGACGGGATGGATGATACGGAGGAGGCCGAGGTATTCAATGATTATGTAACGAGCATCACGCCGATCGTGGATCCCCAGGTGGCCGCGACGATCACGGCAGACCCTGCCAACGATAACTATAAGTATTTCCGGGGATCGGAATTTGACCAGGCGAATGCAGGCATCCTGCAGCGTTACAAGCGCTTCAATAACCCGCACGGCAACTCGCCGGTGACCACCGCTTCCCAGACTTTTTCCAATGCGGCAACCAACCTGCCGGAAGCCGAGGATATCAACCGCGATAATACGCTGAACGAATCGGAAGACTATTTCCAGTACCGGATCTCCCTGGACCCGACACAGATGCAGGTAGGTCAGAACTTCATCGTGAATACGGTGACCAACGAAGTGAAGCTTCCGGACGGACGGAAGGAAATGGAGACCTGGTACCAGTTCAAAGTGCCGATCCGTGAGTATGAGCAGAGGGTGGGCAACATTGCGGACTTCCGCTCTATCCGGTTCATGCGCCTGTTCCTGAACGGATTCGAGGACAGTGTGGTCCTGCGCTTTGCGCGCCTGGAGCTTGGTCGTAACCAGTGGCGCCGCTATATGTTCTCCCTGCAGAACCCGGGTGAGAACATCCCTGATGAAGACCTAAGGAACGTAGAGTTCTCCGTACAATCGGTGAGCGTAGAGGAAAACAGCCAGCGCCAGCCGGTAAACTATGTGATACCGCCGGGTGTGGAACGTCAGCAGGCGCAGGTCTCCAACGGTCAGAACGTTCAGCTCAACGAGCAGGCACTGGCACTGCAGATCTGCGGGCTGAAAGACGGGGATGCAAGGGCAGTGTTCAAGGAAGTAGGCGTGGACATGCGCCAGTTCAGCAAGCTAAGGATGTTTATTCATGCGGAGTCCCGCATTGATCAGGCGCCGCTGAAAGATGGCGATCTTTATGCCACCATCAGGATCGGCAGTGATTTTATCACCAACTATTACGAATACCAGATCCCGCTGAAGATCACCCCGCCGGGAACGCCGAACACCGACCAGGTCTGGCCCAAGGAAAACATGCTTGACCTGGTGCTGGATAACCTGGTGAAAGTAAAGACCAACAGGAATACCCAGAAGCTTCCTTCCTTTGTGCCTTACTCCGAGAAGGATGAATTCGGCAATACCATCATGGTCGTCGGTAACCCGAACATCGGGGACGCCAAAACCATTATGCTGGGCGTGCTCAATCCAAAACGGAACAGCCAGAATCCTGCCGATGACGGACTGGCGAAATGTGCCGAGGTCTGGTTCAATGAGCTGCGGATGACCGGTATGAACGAGAAACCCGGATATGCCGCCAGCGGTAAAGTGAACATCCAGATGGCGGACCTCGGAAGCGTGCGCCTGGGTGGCAGTCTGCATACACAGGGTTATGGCAGTATCGATCAGAAGCTGAACCAGCGTTTCCGGGATAACTTTTACCAGTATGACGCGTCTACCAACCTCAACGTAGGCAAGCTGATGCCGCGGACCTGGGGCGTGCAGCTGCCTGTATTCGTCGGTTATTCCCAGAACGTCAGCAACCCGCAATACGATCCGTATGACCTGGATGTGAAGTATGAAGATAAGCTGAACGAAGCCAGGAACAGGGCAGAGAGAGATTCACTGAAAAAGGTAGCCCAGGATTTCACCTCCATTACCAGCTTCAACGTCTCTAACGTCCGGATCCTGGGCAACCCGGATAAGCCGAATACGAAGGCAAAACCCTGGAGTGCAAAGAACTTCGATATGAGCTACGCCTATAACAGGCAGTTCAAACGGAACCCGCTGATCGAAGGGGATGAGGTGGAGAGCCACCGGCTGGGTATGGGGTATACTTATACGGTAAAACCTAAGTCTATTGAGCCCTTTAAACGCTTTATCCGGTCGAAGTCCAAGTGGCTGAGCCTGATCCGGGACTTCAACTTCAACCCGCTGCCTACGAACTTTACGTTCCGGACAGAGCTGTACCGTGTGATGAACGAGACAAAGATGCGTGCGGTGGGAGAGGGCGCCCTTCCGATACAGCCCACCTATTTCAAGAACTTTACCTGGATGCGGGATTATACCACCCGCTGGGAGCTGACCCGTTCCCTCTCATTCGACTTCCACGCCACGAACCATTCAAGGATCGACGAGCCATATGGCAGGATTGATACAAAGGAAAAGCGGGATACCCTGGTAGACAGGATCCTGGACCTGGGCAGGAATACCTTATATACACAGACTTTCAGCGCCAGCTACAATGCGCCGCTGCAAAAGCTGCCGATCACAGACTGGACCACGCTGCGCCTTACCTATGGTTCTACCTATAACTGGACCGCAGCTTCCCTGCTGGCCAAGAACCTGGGTAACACGATTGCCAATACCCAGAACATCCAGGTAAACGGCGAGCTGGACTTCCGCAACCTCTATAACAAGCAGCGCTGGCTCAGGGCGGTGAATCAGCCGAAAGCGCCGGCTAACCGGAACCAGAACCGGGGTAACACACCGGGTGCCCGGGGTGATGCGGGCAGAGACGGGGCGAACGCACGCAATGAAGACCGCGGCGGCGACCGCGGCGGCAGGGATGCCGGCGGTGACCGCGGCGCGGAAGAGCAGCCGGCTGCCGGCGGGGGCAGGGAGCAACAGAATGCCGCGGATGCCCCTAAGGAGGATAAGGATAACAAGGACAAGAAAAAGAACAAGTACGATATAGACCCGGCGCTGCTGGCCGGCATAGACCCTGCTACGCTGTCGAACAGGCAGCTGGACTCGCTCCGTAAGATCCAGAAAGGAATGGAGGAAGCGCGGAAAAAGGCAGAGAAAGAAAAAAGAAAGAAAGAGCGTAAGGCTGCCCGCCTCGCCCGCAGGAACCGCCCGCCGAACATCAGCGGCGGTGAGCGTGCCGCCGGTAAGCTGCTTACTATGCTGAAAAGGGGGACCATCAATTATACGGAGCAGGCAGGCACCGTGCTGCCGGGATATATGGATAGTACCCGGGTGCTGGGTATAAACCCTGGTTCCGGACAGCCGGGATTTGACTTTGTGTTCGGCTACCAGCCCTCCCGGTCTTATCTTGAGGCGCTGGCCAACCAGGGCCGGCTGTCTGTAGACCCGCTGTTCAATGCCAACTTCCAGCAGCAATACGCCCAGTCCGTAAACCTTGCCGCGACATTGGAACCGGCACAGGACCTGCGTATTGATCTGACCTGGACCAAGTCGTTCAATAAATCCTATAACGAGCTGTTTAAGGACATACCCGATGACTCGGTGACCGGCTTCCAGCACCTGAACCCATATGCCTCCGGATCGTTCAATATTACCTATATAGGTCTGAAGACCATGTTTGCGCCGTCCGGACCGGGTGAAGGCGCGTTTCAGAACCTTGTAGAATACCGCAAGATCATCTCCCGCAGGCTTGGAGCCAACAACCCTTACACCAACGGGCTGCCGGATCCGAACAATCCGGAGTATTCAAAGGGTTACGGCGAATACAGCCAGGACGTGCTGATACCTGCGTTCATTGCAGCCTATGGCGGCGAAGACCCCAACAAAGTGGCACTGATAGATTACAGGAGCAATGAGATCAGGAGCAATCCCTTCAAGTACTTCCTGCCCCTGCCCAACTGGAGGCTCACCTATAACGGACTCAGCAAGCTGCCGTTCTTCCGGGATAAGCTGAACAACTTCGTGGTGAACCATACCTATACCGGTTCCCTGAGCATGAACAGCTTCAGCACCGCCCTGTTCTACCAGGACTTCCTGGGTGTGGGCTTCCCCTCGTTCATCGACTCGAACTCTGGCAACTACGTACCTTATTTCCAGGTGCCGAACCTGACGATAACGGAGCAACTGAACCCGCTGCTCGGATTTGAAGCTTCCTTCAAGAACAACCTGACTGCCTCTTTTAATTTCAGGAAGACAAGAACGGTAAGCCTTAGCCTGATTGACTACCAGGTCAGCGAGACAAAGAGCACGGAATATGTAGTGGGTCTGGGCTACCGCAAAAAAGGTGTAAGACTGCCTTTCCCGATCTTCGGCGTACGCAGGCTGAAGAATGATCTGAACATGAAAATGGACATTGGTCTGAGAGATGACCGCACCACGAATAACTACCTCGCCCAGCAGATAGACGTGACCACCCGGGGTCAGAAGGTGATCACGATCTCTCCGTCCATAGACTATATCGTCAACGAACGGCTTACCCTGCGTTTCTTCTACGACCGGAGGCAGAGCATACCATACGTATCTTCCGCCTTCCCGATGACAACTACCCGGGCAGGTGTCACACTAAGATTCATCTTTGCACAATAACGGAAGGGCAGCGATCGCTGCCCTTTTTATTTCCGGGGCACTGCGTCGGGCTGGCGACAATATGACGCTGGTCCTGAACAAGATAGGTGAGCGGACTATCGCGCCCGGGCCTGATGGCAGGCTTTTATAGATGAGGCTAATCCTGACGCTGTAAAATGGTGAACGATGATGATACGTATATTCTCTGTGCTGTCCCTTTTTCTTTTTTCACTCGCACAAGCCCGCGCTTCAAAAAGACTGATTTTCATTGGCAATGCCGGAGACCCTGCCGTACTTAACTCGATAGAGGCACAGGCATTGCTGGATGCCTCCGCGACGGTGATTTTCATTGGTGCCGGCGGTATCGGGCCCGACCATCCTTTTCTCGCAACAATCAGGGACAGAAAGGCAGGCGCCATCTTCGTGCCGGGCAGGCATGAATGGGATAATGGAAAAGCCTCCGGTCATCAGGCCCTGCGTCGCCGGTCAGAAGCTTTTAATAAAGAAGGCGATAAGGCCGTCCGTTTTCTGCCGGAAAAAGGCTGCCCCGGTCCTGAGACCGTCGAACTGGATAAAAATGTATCGATGGTGGTAATGGACAGCCAGTGGTGGCTGCAGGAGGAAGGGCGCCCTGAAGAAGAATCTTCCTGTCCGCAGAAGACAGATATGCAGCTGCTGGATGAGCTGGGGGATATCGTGAGCGATAACCGCGACAAACTGCTACTGTTCGTCACCTATCATCCGTTCAAGAGTACAGGCCTGCGCAGCGGGTATTTCGGCATCAGGCAGCACCTGTTTCCCCTCACCGATATCCGCGGGCTGGACAAGTTTTACATTCCTCTTCCGCTTGTAGGCTCGCTCTATCCGGTGGCCCGCAGTGTGCTGGTAAGCCGGCAGGATATGATGCACCAGCAGTACCAGGCAATGGTAAATTCGATGGAAGCGGTCCTGGAGGGTCACCCGTATCTGGTAAGAGTAGCGGGACATGAGCAGTTGCAGCAGCTTATCTACTCGGGCAGTAAATACCATATCGTCAGCGGTGCCGGCAGCGGGGGATCGCGGGCAGCTTCCAGTCCGGAAACTGTTTTTGCCTCTGATGAAAAAGGATTTACGGTGATGGAAATCGGCGATGATAAGGAAGTAAACGTGAAGTTTTATGAAGTGGGAGATGAGGGTACGAGCCTGGCGCATACCCACCACCTCTTCAACTTCACTGAGCTGCCTCCTATTGCAGAAGATACGGCAAAGCTGGACGTCACGGGTATGTCCAGATACACGGCAGCGGTGAACAGGGACTATGCCGCAGCATCCGGACTGAAACGCTGGCTCAACGGCAATAACTACCGCCGCGAATGGGCAACACCGGTAAACCTACCTGTATTCCGTATCAAAAATGAAAAAGGCGGGTTTTCGATAGAAGGACAGGGAGGTGGCAAGCAAACCACCACTATCAGGCTGAAAGATGCCTCCGGCAAGGAATGGTCGCTGCGAAGCATCAACAAGGATCCCGAGAAAGTGATCCCGCAAAACTTCCGGAACAGCTTTGCCAGAGATATCGTCTATGATATGATCTCTGCCTCGCACCCTTTTGCGGCAGCCCCTGTTACCTCCTTGTCGCGAGCCCTGGGAATTGCCGCACCGGAGGTGAGCTATTATTTCATTCCTAATGACACCGCCCTTGGCTATTACCGTCCCGCCTTTGCAAACACCGTTGCCATGCTGGAGGAGCGGGATCCTTCGCTATACGGCGAAAAGACAGGAAGCACCTGGAAAGTGTTCAACGACAAGCTTGAAGAGCGATCGGCCCCGGTAGATCAGCAGTCGTTCCTTAAAGCAAGAATGCTGGATATCCTCATTGCTGATTTTGACCGTCATTATGAGCAGTTTAAATGGGGGGAACGAAAGTCGGGTGAAAGCAAGACCTATTACGCCGTGCCTAAGGACAGGGATCAGGCATTTTTCAATTCCGACGGATTGCTCATCAAGCTGTTTGCCTATAACAGAATGCCTTTTCTCAAAGGATTTCGCCCGGACATCCCCTCCATACACTGGTATGGTTTCGTGGCCAGAGATATAGACGGGATGTTCCTGAACCAGCTGGAGAAAAAAGACTGGGAACAGACCCTGGGAGCGATGCGGGCCGCGCTTACCGATACAGTGATCAGCAATGCGGTGCGGCAGCTGCCGCCCGAGATTTACGCAGTGGACGGCGTGGAGATCACCCAAAAGCTGGCCGGCAGGCGTAATGCGCTTCCGGGAGCGGCCATGAGCTACTATCAGTTCCTGGCCAGGCATGTGAATGTTACCGGCAGCAATAACGAAGAGACGTTCCGGGTAAGCCCGGGTGATTCCGGCGGGGTGAAAGTAGAAGTATATCCTGCAGGAATGAAGGAACAACCGGTTTACAGCCGGGTATTCCGGCCGGGCGAGACCAGGGAGGTGCGGCTATACGGGTTCAATGGTGCTGACCGCTTTGTTTTTGACGACGGAACGCCTGCCGGTATCAAGTTCCGGATCGTCGGCGGCGGCGGTGAGGATGTATATGACCTGCGTGGTAATGCCCGTAAGGTGGTGTATGACGACGCCGGGGAGCGCAGCAGCTTTCTGGCCCGCAACCGGACCACCGATATGATTTCCCGGCGCAAGGATGTGAACAGTTATTCTTTCCGCGAGAATACATTCAACTCGATGAGGATACCTACACTGAACGTGGGGTATAATGTAGAGGACCAGTTCCTTGTAGGGCTCGGCTTTTCGGTTACCAGGCAAGGTTTCCGGAAAGAGCCCTTCGCATCGCAGCACCGGGTAAGCAGCCTTTTTGCGCTGGGCAACAAGGCGTACCAGGTCAGGTATGACGGCGAGATCAACCATGTGTTCCGCTACTTCGATCTCCTGCTCAACGCCGCGCTGGTCAATCCGCACCTGAACAATTTTTTCGGCTTTGGCAATGAGACAGTCAAAGACCCGGAAAAGCCTTTGTCCTACTATCGGGTCCGGTTCTCGACCTTGTCGGGTGATGTTGCCGTCAGGCGCAGGTTTTTCGGCAACAAGCTGGGCATCTCGCTCGGTCCGAGCCTGCTTTATTACTGGAATAATGTGGATAAGAACACTGACAAGATCCTTTCCGGCCCGGAAGGAGGTATTGATACCAGCGGCGTGTTCCGCCGTAAGCTCTATGGGGGCGGACGACTTTCGGTCCGGTTTAATTCGATAGATAATGAACTCCTCCCGGGCAAAGGGATAGAGTGGGCGACAGAGGTGGTGGCGCTTACCAATCTCAACGAGGCGGCAATGCCTTATTCCAGTGCACAGTCCAACTTTGCGCTGTTTGCGCCCCTCAGCAGCAACCGCAGGTTTACCTTTGTGCTCCGGGCGGGCGGGGGAAAGATCTTCAGTGAGGATTTCGAATATTTCCAGGCACTGACACTTGGCGCCAACAACTACCTGAGAGGTTTCAGGAAGAACAGGTTTGCCGGCTCCCGTATGGCCTATGCGAGCACGGAACTGCGCATGCGGGTGCTGAGGCTGCATTCCAAATTCCTGGAAGGAGACCTCGGACTGGTGGGCTTTAACGACCTGGGCAGGGTATGGATGAATGAGGAGTCATCGGCAAAATTGCACCAGTCACAAGGCGGCGGCATTTATTTTACTCCATTTAACCTTGTCATGCTCTCGGCACTCGTGGCAAAATCGGACGAAGAGACCCTGCTCAACATCAGTGTAGGGGCAAGACTGAATATTACCTTTTAAGGACAGACAGAGCGGGGAAAAAGGAGGCAGGGTTAGAGGCGGACATGTCCTATGCCCGGGAAAAGACATCGGTTGACCCGGAAACGATGATCTGAAAACCGATTGCCGTAATCTGACAGATGGTTGTGGCAATCTGGTCGCTGAAAGAGATAATCTGACAGATGGTTGCGGCAATCTGATCGCTGAAAGAGATAATCTGATAGATGGTTGTGGCAATCTGATCGCTGAAAGAGATAATCTGACAGATGGTTGCGGCAATCTGATCGCTGAAAGAGATAATCTGACAGATGGTTGTAGCAATCTGATCGCTGAAAAAGATAATCTGACAGATGGTTGTAGCAATCTGATCGCTGAAAGCGGCAATCTGATAGATGATTGCGACAATCTGATCGCTGATTGTAACAATCTGATATCAGATTGAAAAAAACAGATCGAAGTCAGAGACTAGCTGATAGCTGTTTGCTTCCGGCGTGAAAGATGAGGGCGGTTCCGGTGGCCGATTTGAAGTTTTCTGCAGGCAGAACCGCAGGATCGGCTGTGATAGCTCTTTTTGTATTTTTATTAATAAAGTGAACCCCCATGCCATTATCTTCCCACTAATCTTCGTCTTGTCTCCTTAACGATTATATATGCCCATAGCCAACTGTTTCCTCAGGGCGGATATCCCCCTGCCATCTGCCGACATAGCCTCCGCCTGGAGAAGCACCATTGGTGTGGATCTAAAGGATGTCTCGATAAGCTTCATCCCCGGTTGTCTCCGGCAGGGTGCGGCTTATGCTGTAATGGTGCAGCTGTTTCTGCCGTCCCTGTGGAGCCCGGCTTCAATAAAAACCATACAGCTTTCCCTGGCAGACCTCCTGCAGCAGTCAATGTCACTGGAACCTGAAGATGTATTCATCATTACCACCATCGTCCAGTCCGGAGCAGTCGTTGAGCAGGGAGCTATCGTTGAATGGTGAGCCGGCTTCCGTTGGTGGAAACTGCTTACGGGTTACCGCCGGTGATTTGGGGTCCCGATCTGTTACTTTACTTTTACCTGTTTATACTTCCGCAAATACCTGGCTGCCCTGCATGGCCGTTTTTGCAGGCAGGGAGATGGTAAACCTTGTTCCTGCCCCCGGCTGGCTATGTGCCTCGATGCTTCCGCCCATCAACTGTACTGATTCCTGTACCAGCATCAGCCCAAGTCCGTGGCCGCTTTCCTTTGCCGTTCCCGGTGTCGGTCTGAGGGTTTGCTTTTTATTGAACCGGTCTACAGCTTCTGCATCCATGCCGGTTCCGATGTCTGCTACATACAGCAAAACATTGTCTGCACAATTCTGAACGCCGATCCGGATAATGCCGCCGGGTTTTGAAAACTTGATACTGTTGCTGACAAGGTTCCTCAGCACCAGGTAAAGACTGTCTTTATTCGTATGGAGGCTAAACCCAGGGGGTACTGCGTTGACGAGTCCCAGTTCCTTACCCCGCAGCATCGGATCGTACAGGGCATTGATCTCATCAACCATATCCCGTACCAATACCCACTCTTTTATGGATGATACCTTCTTGAGCTGTGCCCCTGCCCAGCCCAGCAGGTTTTCCAGCAACAGGCTCACGCTATAGACGGATTTGCTCAGGCAGTCCATGAACCCAGGCAGGTTGTCCGCGTTTATTTTGTTCCGGCTGTTCAGTTCGATCAGGCTATGCAGCGAGGCGATGGGTGTCTTCACATCATGGCTGATGACACTGATAATCTTATTCTTCACCCGGTTCATTTCCTCGAGCCTTTCCGCGTGACGCTCAATTTCCTGTTTCTGCGCCCGGAGCTGCCTGTTCAGCATACCTTTTATTCTTGACTGCTTGTAATAGAACAGGAAGTACAATCCGGTTATCACCGATACGGCAATGGCTCCCATAAGATAAAGATGCTGTACCCTGTTTTCCTGCTGCTTCAGCTCATTCTCGTGTTTCAGACGCTGTATCCGGGAGTCGCGGTCCGCTATGAGCTTGTTGTATTTCGCTGCCTCCAGCCGCTGCAGCACTGTTGCGTTATTCAGAGTATCCAGGTATTGCCGGTGTTTTTCCAGGTAATGCAATGCCAGCCTGGGGTTACCGGAGTGTTTGTAGGCAATGTAAAGCTGATTGCTGGCTTCGCTGCTATGATGTACCAGACCGGTCTTTTCCGAAAGCTCAAGTCCTTTCAGTCCTGCCGCTATCGCTTCCCGGTACTGTCCCAGCTCGTTTCCTATCCTGGCCTGTTTGATGTAAATATGCGCCGTACCCTCAGGGTTGATCGTGCCTTGCCTGTAAACTGCGAATGCGTCAGAAAGGCATTTTCTGGCACTGTCGTAAAAACCAAGGTCCCGATAAGGGTCGGAGAGATTAATGTCAATCCTCGCCAGTTCAAAATCCAGCCCGATACTCCGGAGCAGCTGTTTGCTCTTGTTGAAGCAGGCGATCGCTTCTTTTTTTCTGCCCACTCCGTTATAGACGATACCCAGGTTGCAATAGATGGCTGCAAATTCCTGCGGACTCGTGGGAATCCTTTCCCGCAGCTTCAAAGCCTGCAGGCAGTATTTGAGGGCATTTGCCGCGTCGCCTTTCTGGCTGTAGATATTGCCGAGGTTGATGTGGCAGTTGGCCACACTGCCAATTTCGCCAAGATGCCACTTCAGCGTTTTTGCCGTATAAAACAGGCCGATCGCTTCCTCCGCCCGGTTTTGCTGGATGCTGACGATGCCAAGTTTCACGATGGCATCCGTAAACCATTTTTCATTGTGGAAGAACAGGGCATAGGAAATGCTGTGCTGCAGTGCAGTCCTTGCTTCCTCAAATGCACCCGATGCGGCATAGGAGCACCCCAGGTGGTAATAGGAAGCAATCAGGCCCCGGGGGTAGTGCCGCCGGTTGATCCGGATCGCTTCTGCAAGCAGTATGCGCGCGGAGTCATGGTCCGCAGCTAAAATGTAGTTTGCGGCTATCGCATTCAGGCTTCTGCCGGTGCCACTTACATCACCTGCCTGCCGGTACAGGTCCAGGGCGCGGAACGCAAGGCCCTTCGCCAGCGGCAGGTTCGTTTTCGCCGAGTCCAGCGATTGCCGGAGCAAGGCTCCCGCAATGGCAGTGTCCGGCTGCCCTGCGACGGATGGTCCCCGGAGCAGGATGGGTGATATAAGGATAATGGCGCGCAGATAATAAGCAAGTCTTCCCATACCGGTTTCGCTTCTGGTTAATTCGGGTTTTCGGGATTGTCGTCCCGCGCCGGCAGCGGAGGTATAAGCTGTTTCCCCGCAACCACAAGTAACGGCGCATATTTAAGACGCCCGGAACCGGGTGTGTGCCTGAAATTCCGGATATTTTCGCCAACTGGTTAGCTCATTTCGACAGGGAGATCTTTTTTTTTCGACCAACGGTCATAATAAGTATGGGTGTGCGCCTGCGGTTCCGAATATTGATCGTGCACATCTGGCAGTTGGTCGAAAAAAGAAAGGGTGTCCGGCGTGGGACACTAGCTTAGTGTTATCTCGCCGATTTATGAAAAAGCTCGTTCTTTCTGCCGCTTTTCTGTTAATGTTTCTCGCCGTCCGCGCACAAACAATAGACAGCCTGCGTGGCATGTATCACTTCACGCCTGCGGGCCGCCCGGATACCATCTACAAAACGTCTATCGTAAATGAGGACGGCGACCTCTACAGCCTGTATGATACTTCGGTCCGGCAGATGAAAAATTTCCACGTCACCGTACTGGATATCAGTTTTCGTTCCACCGACTCCTTTACAGCCAACGCATTTGTCACCATCCCGGTCACGAACGATGGCGCTACAAAAAGGCCCCTGATGGTCTTTCACCACTGGGGCGAAGGCGACAAGCAGGAGTACCTGGGGGAGGCGATACGATACTCCAGGAATGGCTTTATCTGCCTTCTGGTCAATGCTCCCTGGAACTGCCCGGGTACGCCTTACCGTTCTTTTTCCCGGCAGGGCTTTCACCTGTACCATAAGAGTGTCATCGCCACTATGCAGGGCATACGGCTGCTGACGGAATCTCTGCCGGTAGACACCGGCAACGTCTTCTTTACCGGACACAGTTTTGGTGCAGGCGTGGGCGCCATTCTTGCCGGCCTGCGGACCACACCCATAAGGGCCTTTGTGTTAATGGGCGGCGTCAGGAGCATCACAAAAGCGCTGGATACTTCCTCGAGGGAAGATATACTGCAATGGAAAAAAGAGGAGCCCGAAGGGTTTTACAGGTGGCTGCGCTGGATGCGCCCGCTGGATGCGGAGCTATATATCGTGCATAAGGCAGCACCGGTGTTTATGCAGTTCGCAACCAATGATGAGTTCATCAGCCAGAAAGATAATCTTGCTTATGCGGCGATCGTGCCGGAGCCGGTCCGGACCCGCTATTATCCGACCAGGCATGGGTTCGGCAAAAAGGCGCTGGAAGACCGGGAGGCTTGGATCATGTCTCTGCTGGTGAAATAGATCCCCCCTGGCTCTGCGTTGCCTTTTCCTGCTTTCTTTTGACGATGCCAGTGAGCCTGTAATGATGCATTTCCTCGATATCGCCGAAGTACGGACGCACAAGGGCAAAGAACCCCGCAAATGCCGGGCTTTTCCTGAATCCGTTCAGGTGGTCGTCGGTAGAAGTCCATTCGATCCTCAGCATAAATCTCTCCGGCTCTTCCTCGCAGGCGGAAAGCTCATAGGCTAGGCAGTAGCCGGATTCATCCAGGATGTGCGAAGCGGCGGCATAGGCAGCCAAAAATCCGGCGCTCCGTCCGGAATCGATCTTGTACCGTATATATTCAATGATCATAAAAAAAATTTCAGTATCAGAGTCCGACAGGAAGCAGCAGTTTCAGCTCCCGGTGTGAAAACAGGACCCGGTCCAGGTGTCCCATCTGCCGCCGGTCGGCAGTGATCAGGTGCAGGTGAAGGTAAGTGTCATGATGAGTAAATACGGACTGGTGCTTTCTGGAGAAAAAGCCGAGGATACTGACGACACTTTTTCCAAGGAGGTAGCTTGCCTGCCCCTGGTGTGCATCCGCGGGACTTTTGACGATTTTTCCTTCAGGGAGATTGACCACATGGATGGATGCCGAGTCGATCTTCCCCTCCAGCCTGAACAGGAATGGGCGGTTGTTGCTGCCTGTAAGGCAATCCAGCCAATCCTCCAGCTGCTCTATGTTGGAGACCCAGTGCGGCAAATCCTGCTCCTTCCATCGCGCTACGTGCGCGTAGCCGAAAAAAGGAGCCCGGACACTTCTTGTTTCCGTAACCATCATCGACCCGTCACTGCTGACTGCGGACCGGTAACAATGCCCGTCAAGTACCAGGAGTTCGCCTTTCAGGTATTCCATGGGGCCGAGCCCGTAAAGGTGTTCACCGGGGACCGTGTCCAGGGCCAATTTCCCTCCAAGCGCTCCCTTCCACATCACATCTTTCATGGTGCCGACAATACTCACTTCATGCAGCCGGTGTTGCTGCAGGGAGTTCATGCCGCATGAACTGAGGAAAAGCAGGCAATAAATCAACCGGAATGTTTTTTTCAATGTCATTGTTGGGGCATTTAGCATCCGCACTCGCCGGCAAGCGGGTAAACATACTTCGCCCCACTCACCGTGTCCCGAAGTTCCAGCTTTCCTTCATACCACCAGGTTTCGTCGCCGCGATGCCATCGCGCAGTCATCTTCAGGTAGAGCCTCAGGCTGCCGTTATGATATGACACTTCTGTTTTTCCCTTGTGTATATGGCTGCCGGGGTCCGACCTTAAATAGATCATCGAGTCGCCTCCTTGCACCACCGCATTGCCTTTATAGTCGGAAGCAAAAATGTAGGTGTTGTCCCTGAACTTTGATTCGGTGACAGCGAAGATACAGCTGCACCCTTCAATAGCGGAAGGGATGGCGGTGAACTCTTTCAGTTGTACACGATTATATATTCCTGTTGCCCGGGGGAGCAGGTCGCAGCTAACCGGTTCCAGGGGATGATTGAAGGAGATTGTCCGCCGGTCTGTAAATACCATGCTTCCTTCCCTTTCCGCCTGCGGGCCGCTCCCCAGCAGGTATCGCCCTCCCTGCCGCAGCAAGGCAATTTCGGATTGAGACTTTATGCCTTCGGAATAATATGTATAAATGGCTATTGCCGTATCACCATACCAGGTTCCGGCAACGGCTCCGTAGCTGTTATCCTTTTCATGGAAACCGAATCGCAACCATCCCCGCAGGGAATCTCCCGTCGTTCTCAGCTCAAGCCAGATCGAGTCTTTTTGCTGCTGCCAAAGATAGCAGTGAGCTGTTGTATCGCTGAGCTGCCGGCTCTTTTTCGGCGGAGTCGGTGAGTCATCGCCGCGCCCGCCGGAGCAGGACATCAATAACGGCAACAACAAAACGGAGAAAATGCGCTTCCGGTGCATGGCCTGTTGTTTGGCTGAGGGTAAAACTACCGGCTGGCGCCCGGTCTCTATCTGGTTTTAGACGAGCAGAGCGTCCGTTTCGATGAAATCTCGCCGGGAGACGGAGCTCTCCGAAAACCCGCTTTAAGTCCGGGAGGGCCCGGACATTCGGCGTGGAGCCGGGCGCCGGAAACGGATTATCGTCGGTAAAAAACGGTCGGCCGTCTAAAAACCGGCCCTGGAGGAGGGATACCGGTGTAGCTTCGGAAAAAAACAGATGAAACAGTTATTCTTATTATACGTGCTCGTATTTCCCTTCCTGGTTTGTGGGCAATCGTTATCAGGCCAGGATCCTGCCACTATGAATTTCACACCCATCCCGGGTAACGACACTGCAGACCCGGCTTTTTTGCGTTTCGCTACGCCGGTGCCGCCCCCGGAAGGGGCGGGCCCGCCCGACGGGGCCGGCGATTTCCTCGTGATTAGTGTCCCGGCGGAAGGTACAGGCTGTGTCCTGCCCGCTGACGCTCCCCTGAGGGTTCCGCTGCGGCAGCCCCCTTCTGAGGGGCGCCTAAGCCGGGCGCAGCGGGCCGCTGGGGCGATCCTCACTGAAGGGGAGGAAAGTATCGCTATCTGGCCGAACCCTTCCGGAGGAGCGGTTAGCTTCAGTTTTGGCGCCACTGCGCCGGACGGCATCTTTATTTGCAGTAAGGAAGGAACCCCGCTCCTGTCTGTGCCGGTGCATGAGGGCCGGAAACAGTATGTTTGTGATTTCTCGGGGCTCGAAAAAGGAATGTACCTGGTTCATTTCCGCTTCGGAACCCGGAACATTGTCCGGCAGCTGCTGCTCCGCTAGCCGTTAGATTATGGTTGCAAACACAGAGATTTGACCGAGCCTCAGGCAAAATATCATCTCCGGAAAATTATGGTTCCCCTGCTGCACCTACTGGTCTGGGGAGTCATCTTCCTGTTTCTTGCCTTCCCTGCGTTCTTTGCCAAGCCGCAGATGATCCCTATCATTTCCGGTACACTTGCTTTGCCTCCCGGCGACACACCTGGCGAAATCAGTGTTTCGGTCATGCCCAGGATGCAGATCCCTGCAAAAGGCACTGGTTTTCTCCGGGACCCGTTCCTGCTGGCCGATGCCTGCAGTAAAACCTGTTATCTTGCTGCCGTCTTCTATCTAAACTACCTGCTGCTGATGCCCAAGCTGTGGATGAGAAGAAAATGGTGGCAGTTCAGCTTTTTTGCGTTGCTGATCATGATCTCCGTCATCGCTGCAGATATCGCTTTTTTATGGCGGGGGACTCCTGTATTCCGAGGCGCAGGCGGCGCGGACGTCATTTTCCACCCCCTGCTTGCTGTCTCTCCAGGGCTACTGGTCCTCGTCATCTCAGCCTTTATTTCGGGCAGCGGTCTTTACCTGATCGCGGAAAGCTACAGGCAGGAACAGAGAACCGCGGCGATTGCCCGGGAGCAGCTTTCCTCTGAACTCGGCTTTCTCAGGCACCAGCTCAGCCCCCATTATTTTTTCAACACACTCAATACGATCCGTTATTTTGTGCATGCCGACGCACGCAAGGCAGACCAGACACTGATCCTTTTGTCCGACCAGATGCGTTACATGCTGTACGAAGGTGATCTTCCACTTGTGAGCCTCGAAAAGGAAATTTCTTTCATAGAGGATTACGTCACGCTGCAGCGCATGCGGCTGCCGCGTGCCAGCAGCATCAGCCTGGAAACGGATTACCGCGACGGCAATCTGGAGCTGCCTCCTTTTCTCTTTCTTCCTTTTATCGAAAATGCCTTTAAGCACGGCGCTTCGGCAAAGACGGAATCCACCATTGCTATCCGGCTTGAAGCCGCCGCAGGCCGTATCCGTTTCTCCTGCACGAACAGGATCCCGGATTCGCCCCGAGACCGGGGAGGCATCGGGCTCCGCAATATCCGGCGCAGGCTCGAACTTTTATTTCCCAACCGGCACCGACTTGAAATAACTCAGGATGCCGGCAATTATAACGTACTGCTAATAATAATGCCTGATGCTAAGAGCCATAGCAATTGATGACGAACCCCTGGCGCTCGAGCTGCTCCGCCGGGAACTGGAGCGCATCTCCTATATTTCGCTCGAAGCGCAGTACGACAATCCGTTTGAAGCGATCTCCCGGCTGCAGTCCGGTGATATTGATCTTATTTTCCTTGATATCCAGATGCCCGACATCAGCGGCATGGAGGTGTTGGCCAGCCTCTCACGGAAACCGATGGTAATCATCACCACTGCCTTCAGCCGCTATGCTGTCGAAAGCTATGAGATCGACGCCGTAGATTACCTGCTCAAGCCCTTTTCCTTTTCCAGGCTGCTGAAAGCAGTCAACAAGGCCGTTGCGCTGAAAGAGCTCCATTTGGGACGGGCCCATAAGCCGCCCGCGCCGGGCTTCCTCGTCGTTAACGGCGGCTACCGGCGGATAAGGATAGGCTTCCCGGACATCTGCTTCATCGAAGGCATGAAAGACTATGTCAAGATCTATACGGAAGGATCCGATAAACCATTGGTCTGCTCCATGAACCTCAAAGCGGTGGAGTCCCGGCTGGGAGAAGGATTCCTCCGCACCCACCGTTCCTATATCGTTGCCATCGATAAGATCACCGCTTATAACCGGCATACAGTATTTATCGGCGCCAGGGAGCTTCCGCTCGGAGAGGCTTACCGCGACCTGCTCTTCGATAGACTGGGTTAAGCCTGTCTCTCTGCCTGCCTGTCGTCAAATTCTACCTCTTTATAGAATTTGACACTATGGGTATCCGCCTTCAACGCATTTTACAGCAAACAACATCCATGCGATCATTCCTGCTTGCCTGCTTTCTGCTGTTCCTTTATCCTGCAGCTGCCCAGAACCTCGATGCGGTGATCCTAGACGGACTATACCGGGGCAGTTTTGAATCGGTCATGGAGGATCTTTCCCGGGAGCACGGCTTCAGGCTTCACTATGAAAAGGAATTGGTGGCGGACTGCTTTGTAGAGGACAGACCAATGAAAAAGCCTCTGTCACTTTTTCTTACCCAGCTATGCAAGGAATGCAAGCTGAAATGGTACCAGCGTGACAGCACCGTTTTTATTATTTCCCGGTACGCCGATGAAAACACCAGCGTTATTACGTCGCGCGCGCCGGTGGCGAAGAAAGAAGCAGATCCGGCATACCCCGGAGAAACCGGTACAAGACGGAGGGATGCTCTTCCCTCAAAACGGAATTTCACGCTTACCGGCCTGGTACGCGACCGGTACAACGGAGAGGCGATCCCTTACGCGCTTGTCGGACTGCGAGGTTCGGGTAGCGGAACGATCACCAACGCGGACGGAATGTTTACCCTGGTCAATGTGCCTTCCGATACCAGCAGCCTCGAGGTTCGTTACATCGGGTACGAATCGCTCACCGTTTACCTTACGCCCGAGATAACCGCCAAAAACCTGGTGATCGAAATCAGCCCGCTGCGACAGGAAATAGAGGAGGTTACCGTTCGCGCAGAAAAAAAACAGGACCTGATGGAGGCGAACGGGCAGTTGAGCACGATCCGGATAACGCCAGCGCTGCTGAAGAAGCTGCCTTCCCTCGGCGTCAGCGACATGTTCCGCACCTTCCAGCTTCTGCCCGGCATTTCAGCCGCCAATGAAGCCTCTTCCGGATTGTATGTCCGGGGTGGTACCCCGGATCAGAACCTGGTGCTTTTCGACGGGTTCACGGTCTACCACGTAGACCATCTTTTCGGTTTTTTCTCAGCGTTTAATGCCAATGCGATCAAAGACATACAGTTGTATAAAGGCGGCTTCGAATCCCGGTTCGGTGGGCGGCTGTCCAGTGTCACCGAAGTAACGGGCAAGGACGGCAATGCCCGGCAGTTCAACCTGGGCGGCGATCTCAGTCTTCTGGGATTCAATGTATTTGCCGAAATTCCGGTGGGTGACAAATTCACCTCTCTGGTTGCGTACCGGAGGTCGTTTAAGACACCCGTCTATATGAAGCTTCTGGAGCAGTTCGCCAAAACTGATGGCGGAGGTAGTACGGGGGGCGGCCCGGCCCCGGCACCTGGCGGGGGTGGCAACGTAGCACTAGGTGCCGGACCAGCGCAGAACGAATCGACGGCAAAGACTTTTTTTTACGACCTGAACGCGAAGATGACGTGGAAGCCGGATAAGCGAAATGTCTTTTCGTATAGCTTATTCCACAGCGGCGATATGCTTGACAACAGCATGCAGCTTGATGATCCTACGGGAGGAAGCAGCTTCAGCGCCGATATAACGGACATCACCCGTTACGGCAATACCGGGATGAGCGGCAAATGGACCCGCAGCTTCAGCGACAGGTTCTTTGTCACTTCTCTACTGAGCTGCTCGCGTTTTTACAGCAACCGTGACAATACGCATGAAGTAACGATCACGGACTCCGCAGGAAAAGAGCGTGAAGACCGGCTGGGCATCATCGAAGACAATGAGCTGAGCGACTACTCTGTTAAATCCGAACTGACCTGGAACGCGCGGAAATACCTCTCTTTTCAGACAGGGCTTTATGCCACAAACTATGATATACGCTATACATACCGCCAGGACGATACAAACACGATCCTTGCCCGGGATGACGGAGGGTATCTGGCAGGCGGCTACCTGCAATCCAGAATCGATTTCCTGAAGGGGCGGTTCTTTATCGTTCCCGGTGTCCGGCTTACCTGGTATGCGCCAACCGGCAGGCTGTATACAGAACCCAGGTGGAGCGCTACTTACCAGCTGGCAACCAATATCCGGCTGACCGGCTCTACCGGAAGGTATTACCAGTTTGCCAACAGGATCCTCCGGGAAGATATCATGAACGGAAGCCGTGAATTCTGGATCCTTTCCGACGGCAAAACCGTTCCCGTCAGCCGTGCTGATCACTACATAGCCGGCGTTCACTTTGATTATGGCAGGTACTTCTTCAGCCTGGAGGGCTATCATAAAGAGCTTTCCGGCATCAGCGAATATTCGCTCAGGTTCAAGCCTACGCTCAACGGCATCCAGTATGATGAACATTTTTATACCGGCACCGGACGAGCACGCGGCATCGAACTGATGGTTCAGAAAAAAACGGGCAGCCTGACGGGATGGATCAGCTATACGCTGGCAAAGGCGGAAAACCGCTTTGAAGTGTACGGCGAAGGGTATTTCCCTGCGAACCAGGATATCCGGAACGAGGTAAAGCTCGTAAGCATGTACCGGTACCGGCGCTGGTTTGCCTCGGCCGTCTGGGTGTATGCCACTGGCAGACCGTATACGGCGCCTGACGGCGGATACCGGCTCGATCTTCCGGGCGCATCGGGTACGCAGAGCTTTATTGATGCCGGCGAAAAGAACGCCGCGAGACTGCCCGACTATCACAGGCTGGATCTTTCGATTGGTTACACTATCATACAGCCCGACACACGGCAGGAGCTCGGTGCACTCACCCTGTCCTGTTTCAACGCCTACAACCGGAAAAATATCTGGTACAAGGAATATGAAGTAAGGAACGGTTCGATGATTGAAACCAGCAAGCTGTTTCTCGGACTTACACCAAATCTCTCACTTTCATTCAATCTACGCTAAATGAAAAAACTTTTGTGGTTCCTGCTCCTTGTGCCTGCAGCCTGCAAGGAAGACAGCCGCCCCCGCTTCGATGACCGACCGGTAGTAGAGGCCTACCTCGTCCCAGGCAGCCGGGCGCTGGTCAAAGTGTCCAGGAAAGTGCCCTACGTCAAAGACCCGCCTCTTTCTGTCGATTCCCTTCATAAGCTTCAGTTGGTGCTTTCGGGCTGCGGTAAAGAGGTGACGCTTTTTTCGATCGGCAGCGGATTATATATAGACTCGCTTCACGAATTGCCGATAGTATACGATAGTGTATATACAGTGAGGTTCCTGTATAACAACCGGGAGGTTACAGCCAGCACGAAGGTACCCTCGAAACCGACAGGGTTTGCTGCTTCCAAAACGGTGCTGAAGGTGCCTGATTTTTCAGGTGGTGGATTCATCGACATCGGGCAGTATGCTTCAAAGCTGACCTGGAACAACCCTGATGGAAGTTATTATGTTCTGTCTGTGCAATGCCTGGAGGAAAATCCCAAGAAAATTGATGACAGCCTCGATCTTCCGGGATTTAATATGGAGCCCGTCCGTAACGGTCAATACTCACTCGCACCGATGATGTTCACTTACCTCGGCCGCCATCGTGTAGTGCTTAATCACATAAATACGGAGCTGGCTTTGCTTTATGACCTCCGCACCGGTAACTCGCTTGATTTTAAGGAGCTGCCTACCAATGTGAATAATGGACTGGGCATATTTACCGCCATCAACACTGATACGCTTGAAGTAGAGATTGTAGAATGACCCGGAGTAACTCAGGAAGTTTTGCCGGCCGGTTTTCGCATCAGTAACAGCTGCCTGACGGCAAGCTTCCTGCTCCTGCTGCTCCTGAAACTAGTTCCGTTTACCATGACAATGTTGTAGCTACCGTTGCCAACGGACGCGACGAGCGCCACCTTTTCTGCATTGACAATGACCGAACGGTGTATTCGGACGAATGTTGCCTGGCTAAGTCGTGACAATAGCCCCTGCATGCTGGAATGGTGCAGGAATGTCCCTCTTGTGGCTTCAATGCGCACGTAGTCTGCGGCGCCCCTGATAGAAATGATCTCCGTAACCGGAAGCGGCATATAACCACTTCCCGACCGTATCAGGATCTTTCCCTGCAGCTCCTGTGCTGCGATAACGTCAGAAGTGTTTGCTTCAAGCAGCTGCAGCAACTGACGGGTCGTTCTGTTTTTTTCCAGTCTGTCCAGGCACTTGGTCAGCCGTTCTGGGGGCCAGGGAAAAAGAAGGAAATCGGTGGCGCCATATTCGTAGGCGGTAAAAGCATCTTCCTTTTTTGCTGAGATGAACACCAGGGGCACGCCATGTCGGTCGCAGTCCGCAGCGACTGCCGCTATTGTATCCCCCGGGTAGTTTGCTTCTGTTTGAAAGAACACAGCTGAAAAGTTCCGGGACAACGCAATCCATTCCTCAGTCCCGTTGAGTGTAGTAATACGCACCTGGTGGTGCAGATCCCGCAAGAGATGTTTCGTCAGCCATTCTATATTGTGGTCTCTGATAAAAAGTAACAAATTCAGTTCACTCATGCAGGGGTTTGTTTTCAAAATACATGCGCATGTAATATCCCCTCAGGCCAAATCGACGAACTTATCTGGTTTTTCTGTGAACATTCGAATCTGCCGGATGAGGTTGTCGTCCTATCTGATAAGCGTAATGTCACCCATCAGCTTTTGTTCCTGCCTGTATTTGCCTTCCAGCAAAAGAGAATAAAAATATACACCCTGCTCCGCGGGACGGCCCCGGAAATTGCCGTCCCAGCGCTCTCCGGGTTTAAAGGAAAGAAAAACAAGATTACCCCACCGGTCGAAAATGCGGAAGGTATAGGTGTTATGGAGATCACAGTCCACTACAGGCGCTATAGCATCATTTCGCCCGTCGCCGTTGGGGCTGAATACATCGGGTACCCAGGCCCTGCAGTCGCAGTCCAGCAGGGTGATCATCACTTCATCGGTGGCTGTGCAGCCTGCGTCCGAAAGTACGACGGAATAGACTCCTGTTTCCGTTACCCGGAGTACGCTGTCCCTGCTGCCATCCTGCCAGAGGTAGTTGCCCCCGCTGCTGCTGTCGGGGATAAGGAGGTAGCTCGCAGAGTCGCAATAAATCCTGTCCGGGCCCAACCAGATACCTATCGATTTTGGCGAAACCGTCAGCGTATCTGCGAGGGAGCATCCTTTGACGCTGACATGGACGCTATAAGTTCCCGGCGACCTCACCTGGTAGTGCGCTGCGGTGCTTTCATCCTGCCAGCGATGAGTGCCGCCGTCAACTGCTGCCGTTAGAGTGATCTCGTCCCCGGGGCAGATCAGCGTATCGTTACCAAGCTCCAGGCTGAAGTTGATGAATTCCGCCCGGAAGCTGTCCGTTCGGACGGCACAACCGGATACAGAGCGCACCCATTTTATGTTGCTGTCACGGAGCAGGTTGAATGCATTTTCTGAGCCATCGTTCCAGAGAAAATCAGTATACCCCTGTGGTGCCCATACCAGCAGTATTGTGTCAAAGCAAACGATTGTGTCGTTTAGCGGCACGGGGTCTTCAGAATAATAGACCGTGTTCATCACATCGGTTCCGAGTGAGTAGCGTGTATAGTAGGGCAGTGTCAGCCCGTGGTACACGTAATTACACGCGGCTCCGGGCAGGTTTGGTGCATGTATGATCCCAAGCACGGTGTCTCCGACAGGACTGAAGTATATCTTCCCGTCCGGCGCAATCTTAATATCCCCAAGCCATTTGCCTATTTCCGCCACTTTGTATCGTGAAGCTCTGACGGCTGCAAGATTTGGTAGCAGCGACAGGTCGTACTGGAACATCCAGGATGTGTAGCTGACATTAGTCAGGATTGTACCAAGGTAAAGTTTCGAGTTGTCGGGAGAAAAGCACAAAGCATAACACTGAAGCGTATCCGGTATGCTATCGATTACCCTGGGATTGGAGAGTACGCCTGTTGTATTGTTGAAGTCATACAGCTCAATGGTTGTAGGTCCCGTATAAAGTCCGTCTATCATGACACCTGCGACACTATGGTGGTCCGTCGACCCCCGGATATAGCTGATCATGTTGTCGAATCCGTTACTTCCGGCCCCGATGTCTGAAACTACCGGACTGGTGTGCAGTCCGCTGTCGTCGATACGGAACGCCGTCCAGCGGTTGCTGCCGTATTTATGGGTCAGTACCCAACTGTAGCACCCGTCGCCTTTGAGCGTTGTCATTTTCTCGGACATACTATCTTCCAGGATGATGTTCTTCTGTCCGGTCACATCGCCTAGTCCGCCATTGAGGGACATGTCAATGACCGAATAGCGCAGATAGCCGACAAAAGAAGGGTCCATATCCCATTCATCCAGTACAAACAGGTAATAAAGGTTCCGGTTGCGCGGGTGAGGAGCGATGGCTACTCCCTGGCTGCTCGAACCGGATACATTCCCGAGAATGCCTGACCCGTTCGGCATTGTATTTCCATTCCGGTCCCGCACCTCGGTCCCGTTCGAATAGAAAAGTAGCTGCCCCGTTGAATCAGAGGCGGTGGCTGATGCCTCTCCGAAATGTAGGCCGGCGTTCGCTGAGGCGACCGGGGGCGTAACGTTAAAATCCAGCCTTAGTCCGAGCCCGAAGTTCCAGATGTTGTTCTCTTTTTGTCCTTGGCAGGATACGGTGGCAACGAGCGTGAGACAAAGGCAGGAGAGCAGTACGCGGAGGAATGTAGTGTACATCGGGAGTTGCTGAAGTTTCCTAATCTAATTCACATTCGCTTGTACCTGTTTTTTTACCTGTCGTTTTTCGGCCGGCTGAAGAGAATATTTCTGCGAATTGCAATACCCCTGTTGTGCGCAATGTTTCTGCATAAACTGAGATGTTTTATTTTTTGGTTAATAAAAGCGGTGAGCGCTATCTTTCATTCCTGCCAGGGTGCGCTTGACCGGAGATATGTCCGTTACCGGATAAGACTAATGTCGCCCTTGACCGTATGCGCTTTCTGCTCGGCGGGATTGAAATAATGGATCAGGTAGTGGTAGACCCCTGCTGGCAAGGGCAGTCCCCTGAACATTCCGTTCCAGCCCTCGTTCGGCATATAGGATACAAATACTTTTTCGCCCCACCGATCATAGACCGACAGTTGATAGCCGCTGATGTCACAAACTATTATCGGACGGAACGCATCGTTGAGTCCGTCCCCGTTCGGACTGAAAACATCAGGCAGCGAAAGACAGTAGCTGCAGCGGTAGAAGCTGATACTTACCGAATCGCTTACCGAATAGCACGAATTATACTGCGTCAGCACATAGCTGCCTGGCTGGTTCACCGGGAGGCTTTTCGATGTCGCGCCGGTATTCCATTGCAGTGCATAGCCTTCATTGACGCGGTCGGGCTGCACTAAGGCCGGTTCATCCTCGCAAAAGCTTGTATCCGGCCCCAGGGTAAATGGTAAAGGAGGTATTAGGGTACTGATGCGGAAACTGTCGGAATAAAGATGGCAACCTTCCGTAACGGTACAATAATAAAGCCCCGGCTCGTAGACCCGGATGGATGCAGTTGTTTCACCCGTGTTCCAGAGATAGTCAGTACCTGCGAATGTCGCATTCAGGGTCACTTCAGTGTTCGCAAAGCAGACAGTGCTGTCCTTCGAGCGGTGCATGGTGTCGCAGTCGATCATTTCGGTAAGGGAAATATCGTCCAGGTAAGTATAATTGTACAAGGGCTCGCCGGGAGCGGGCGGGTTAGGCGCGACGTGGGTATATTGAAGGGGGGCGGCAGGATCATGAAAAGTGCCCAACACCATCCATTCCTCTCCGCCCGCTGCGGTAAACTCCGCGGTGATCAGTGTCCACCCGGCACTGTCGGTAATAAAATGACCGGGGGTACTGCCGGCGTGCATCGGTAGCGTCAGGTACTGAAGCTGTGTTTCGGTGACCATTGTCTGGCTGAAATGTGCGCCGTATCTGTCCAGCGCAATAAAATTCTTCGGCAGGACCGGGTCTCCTCCCGCATAGCTCAGATAAAAACTCAGCTGGTATCTTTTGCCGGCCTGCAGTGGCTGAAGCAATTTACACTGTACGTATTCGCTGTAGTTCAGGCTTGTTGGTGCACCATTACCGTTGTTCGCGGTAATGATGCCGGCGTAGGCCTGTCCGCCATGGGGGTGTTGGTAGCCCCGGTCGTTCAGGGGCACCGTACCGAAAGTGCCGTTGCCGGCGCAGGTATGATAGTGATCGGGAGTCGAAAACTCGACCGGGTTGATCCAGAAGTCCGGACCCGCCGGCGGCGGGTAGGTAGTGTTAAACTGAATGGCGCCCTCATATTCTGGGCAAGTAATGTATTGCTCGAAGCCGGGGTTCGGCACCAGGTTCTGGGCAGTCGTAACCGTACTGCAAAACAGCATGGCCGCGGTTGCCGCAACGTAAACTCCACTTCTCATATAGTTCATTTGACAGACTTTGTCCGGATGAAACCGGATATTTGCCCTATAATGACTCTAATTCTCTTTGGCCGGTTAGTCTCGCCAGGATATTTTTAGACGAACGGCCGTGTCTACTCGACGAAACGGAGCCTCGGGCGCAATTGTTAAGGTTGCCCGGCTTCGTTCCTGATCGCGAATGACTTCACCTCATCATACGCGGGAAAAAGCCAGGTCAGTTTTGGAGGTATCCGGAAATCGGGTCGTACGCCTCTCCGGAATTGAGGATCGGTGACAGCGTTGGTATACCGCCACATGGGAATGTTCAGGGCGGCCGCCGAGGCAGGCAGATGTATGATGGCCGAAATCCCGCTGTTGTTACCCGCTGCAGCTCCTCCTGTTTCCGTACCATATATATTTCCCCGGCTGTGTTCCCGGAAGATGGCGCAGAAATCCGATGCGGTGGAAAAAGTCAGCCCATCCGTAAGCAGGCTCACCCTCCCCAGGTACGCGTTCCGGCGCGGCTGCTGTATCTCTGTCTGCGGATGGGGCACAGACCTGAGTTTTCCCTTTCTCAGCTCCTTTACTTCCGTAAAGTACCTGAATGGTTTGCTGGTTAAATAAGAGAAAAGCAGTGCGCCGTAGGCGTCGTCACCCCCGCCGTTGCCCCGCAGGTCGATCATCAGCCGGGCAGGCGACGCTGTTTCGATGCTGCTGAATACGCTGTCCAGAAACCGCGGAAAATCAGCGCCGAACGTTACATGCCGTGCACTGTTGAAATTTTTTACTGTCAGAAATGCATCCGCGCCACTGCGTTCGAACCTGAAGGGATATAAGGCCCCGGATCCAAACCGGATACCTTTCTGCCGGTGCAATTCTTCAACAGCATTCCAGCTTGTTGCATTTACCCTGAAGGCAGTATCCCGGTCTCCTGTGAGCGAAACCAGTTCCAGCGCAAAATCCGGGGGACGTTCGATCCAGATTGCATAGTAGTAGGACAGGTTGTCGAGGAAGCCCTGCTTGCCTTCCTCCATTTCACCGTCCATCGCCAGTCTCGCCCCCAGGTTGCGCAGGAGGTCTCCCGTCTGTTTTCCGTTGATACTTACCGCCCGCCACCAGACTTCCTTTCCGGGAGCCCCAAGATCGATATAGAGCGTATCGGCCAGCCATCGGGTCGGGAAAGGAAAGAATACACTGCGTTCGCTCAGACGATGCCATTGTTCGTCGGCAGGATTGATCGTAGTATGCCCGCAGCGGATCATGCCCGGAAGCAGGCTCAGATGTCCGTAAGCGGCCCAGTAATCAGCACGTACGGGAGCTGAATTGATCAGAGATGACAGTCCGCTGTCGAGCGTTTTTTTATCAGAGAAGCGGTACAGGTCGGGGTGATACCTTCGCAGCTGCCTGTAAGCCAAGTTCAGGTCGCGGCCGATGTCCGCCGCCGTAAGCGTGTCTTTGGAATACCCTGGCCGGCGCTTTTGGGCTACTGCTTGCCGGGCTCCGTTCAGGACAGTCAGCAGCATAATAAGCAAAGAACAGAAAGACGAAAAATAGCAGAAAAGTGGTCTCATAAAATTAGTTACATGATCTTCGATCGTACTCCGATTTAGCAGAGGTTCATTGCAAACATGATTCGAGGGAAAGAAGCGCAATCCGGGGTGCGGGCCAAGGCCGGTCTTTTCGAATGTCGTACATAACAGTGCTTTAGAAGAAACCGTAGGTATGTTGGGAGAAAACATACCGGTATGCAACGGGGGAAGCGCTATTATTGCTGTTCATCCTATTGGGCGGTGTATGGAAAATTCTTTTTCATGGTAACTAGCAGCTTCATAAATCCTGGTTCCAATAGTTTTCGCTTCGCAGAACGGGACCTTTGTAAAATTGGAGCAGGAAGCCGGTGTCTACCGGCTTTTTTATTTTCTTAGAAGTAGATGTCTATATAATCGGTCGAAAGCCCGTCACAGGAACGCATATCCTGCAGCCGCCAGTAACGTCTTCCCCTTGTCGAAAGGAAAGTCTGGCTTCCTTCCTTTACGCAGGGCTTGCCCCCGTTCAGGTGTCCCACTCTGTATTCGATCCTCCCCCTGAACTGAAGTTTGAGGGGACCTTCAGGTCTCAGTCCGCCTTCAATCGATAAGTAGTCACCGTTTTCACCATCCTGCCTTCCGGTAATATCATACCATCCGTCTTCGGAGGGAGTGATGTCCGCCTTCCCGGGACGGTCCCAGCTGATCCAATGCAGCGTTAGAGAATGCCTGCCCGTTCTTACCTGTGGCCGGCCCGGCGATGTTATACTATCCGTTTTTGTCTTGCGGGCTCCTGTGTCCGGCGGCGGCGCCGCCGGTTTGTCCGGTACTTTGCTTTGGTCCCCAGGGATAAAAGCCCTTCCCGCTGTGTCGGGAAGGGCATAGGGCGGTATGAGTCCTTTATCTTTTGGAGCGTCGACAGCACAGGAGACAAAGGAGAAGAGACCGGCAGTAAGGACCGCCTGAAAATATTTGATCATAGGCTGTTTTCTGATCGGTATGCTTCCGGTTTTAAATGATTATCGGACATCGGTCCCGTTGCTCATACTGGCTCAGATCCGGGAAAAACGGGCGATCATTGTTCCTTCGCCTGAATCAACCCGGCAGATATAGGTTCCGGGAACGAGCGATGAAACGTCCAGCGACATGACCGCGCCCGCTTCGAGCTGCAGATCCTGTGAAAGGACTATTTGCCCGGCAGGATTGAGGACCGATAGTCTACCCCGGATATCCTCGGGCGTAGTCAGCCTGATGCTTCCTGTGCTGCTGGTGGGGAAAAGTACCAGGCCGCTTGGGGTAAGAGATTTACGGAAGCTGGCAGTCTTTACTTCTTCATTTACTCTGTAGTACCAGGGACAAAAGCTGCCCACGGTATCCAGCCAGTAAGCTATATTGGCATCAACATGGGAATAAGCCAGCCCATCACAGAGTTCAATTGCCGACCCGGTCAGCGTCCAGTACGAGGTCTTGAAATGCCAGAGGAAATCGTGCGTGGCGTTCGAGTTGTATCCTCCGTTACTCGCGGAAATATTGCCGGACACAATTTTCTGGCGCTGGCTGAACGGAAGGAGCAGCTCGTTGTCTACATCTGCCAGTACGGCGGGGTCATCCGTGCAGACAATGAAGCTGGAATCTCTCCAGTCGTCGTTGACGGAGATATTGGTTTTCTTTACTTCGAAACACCTGGTCTGTGCAAAGGTTCCGTTTGCCAGCAGCAGGATCATTCCCGCAAACATGATTCTTTTCATCGCTTTTTTTTCAAATGTGGCTATTCAGAGGTTTCGCTGCAGCGGATTTTAGCCGAATAGCAGTCGTCTTTCTATCAACAGCGTTTTGAGTATGTTAAAGACAAACAAAAGCGCCCCGTGACCGGGGCACTCGCATTAGCAACAAGAAAATTCTTAGCGTTCGATCATGAGCATCTGCAGTTTCGATATCGTTTCCGACTGGATGCGAACGAAATAATTGCCGGGCGCAAGAAAGGCACAATCGATCTGCGCTCCGTTCTTCACCTCCGGAAGATGACAGAGCGTTCTGCCCTGTATGTCCAGCACGGTAATCCCGGCTTTATCGAAGTCGTCACCAAGGGAGACAGTGAACGCATTTTTTGCGGGGTTAGGAAATACGGCTGCCCTACGGCGTGGCGGATCTTCAGTGAATAATGGTTTAGCCCTGTATGTTAAACTCCGGATCACATTTGAGGATCCCTGGAGCTTTGACTCATGAATGGTAAGCAATGGTGTGTGATACCCTTCCTTGTAAAAATCAAATATCTCCTCGGTCATGTATTTTTTTGAAGTACCAAAGGAGTCGATGATAAAGCTCCGCGTACGTACCCGGAGCACATCAAGGTATTCATCGTCAGGCAGTATCAGCTTTCCCCAGCCATCAGCTGTAACCGTATCGTAACATTTGCGCCAGCCTGAGATAGCGAGGCTGAAAGTTGCGGACGCGCTATCCGCATATAAATCGTTATAGGTCATCGGATACTGCATCAGCTTCTGGTTGTCCTGCATCACCAGCAGGATGCCGCCTGCCTGGTTTAGATAACCCCCGTCAAAATAAAACCCGTCTGCCTTGGATTGGTAATAATATTCTCCCCCGCTGGTCACCCTGAGCAATCCTGCATCCGGAAAATGTTGGACATAGTTTCCGGTGACAGTAGTCACATAACTGTGGCTGTACTGTATGGTCTGGTTGATTTGGGAAAAATCCCAAACCACATTGGCGCCGCCGCTGCCAGCTGGTAAAAAGTCTCCCGTTACCCGCTCAGCCACTGTACCCACAGAGGGGGCGCAACCAGCATTGGTGATTACCGGCTGGGCATGTGACAGGGCCGGCGCAGCCAAGGATAGAAGCATAAGTCTGAATTTCATAAAACCATAACTGAATGGTTGCGATGAAATTAGTCTGCAGCTGTTGCGACAGCGATTATACTCGGCAAAGGGTCGCAAAAATTCGACGAAATACATCTTGGTTATAATGATTAAAACAGGTCATAATGCTGTCAGGTTTTACGGGCCGTGCTGATAATGAGAATGTCTAAGCGGGAGCTGCTCTAGTCGAAAACAGGGCGGTGCCCTATTCAAGCGCGTCTAAATTTAGGAGGACGAACAATCGTTTAATCCTAAACAGAATTACAATGAAAAAAACGAAACTTTTGATCTGCTTTTTACTGATCGTCTCGGGTATATTGCCCCGGGCTGTGTTTGCTCAGTGCAGCTTCACCCCCACTGTTACACCAACCGGACTTATCATGTGTCCCGACACCCAGGACACGATATGGACGCAACAGTATGATTCCTACCAGTGGTATGTTGGCGGGTTTCCGGTTCCGGGAGCTACCAGCCAGTATTTCGTCGCCGACTACTGGATGCATTCAGGCTTCCATTTCAAGGTAAGCGCAACACTGAACGGTTGCACCGAAATGTCCGACAGCGTACTGGTTGACGGCTGGGCCTTTCTGCCACCTGTCGTGTCCTCCAACGGCAACTCGACGCTGTGTCCCGGGGGCCAGGACTCGGTGATTTTCAGGTTGCTCCTGCCCTACACGCAGAATTTTCAATGGTATAATAACGGGGTAGCCATCCCAGGAGCAAACGACGATAGTCTCGTTGTTTATGCACCGGGCGTCTATACGGTCGAGGGTTCTCCGGCTCAGTGTCAGAACTATTCTCCGATGTCGCTTCCTTTGCTTGTGGATATGTATGGTTACCCGGTGATAGCACCGGCCAGTCTAATGGTCTGCAGCAATGATGCAGACACGATCTACTCCGTAACTCCATACAATGCATACCAGTGGCATAAAGATGGCGTGCCTATTCCCGGGGCGACATCAAATTTTATTACAGTTGCCGATCCGGGCTATTATCATCTGGTTGCCACCAAAAGTGACTGTACCCTCCCTTCCGATTCTTCTTATGTCCAGGTATACCCTGTTGCCACGCTCAGTATCGCCCTGAGTGGAGGTGCGCTTAACCTGACCACGTCCGGCACAGTTTCCGGCATCCAATGGTACCGCAACGGGGCCCCAATTCCAGGAGCCACAGGACCCAGCTATACACCAGGCCCTGCGGGGGTGTACACAGTCACGGCCCAGGACAGCTTCTGCACTGTCACTTCCGGTCCATTCACCTATCCACCGGTTTCGGTCGACGATCCCGCAGCTGGCATTGTTAGCGTAAGCCCTAACCCGGTAGATGAATTGCTCCGCATCGATGCACCTGCTCCGTTCACGGTTCTTGTGCAAAGCATGGATGGCAGGGTGCTGCTACGCGGAGAAAGTGCCACTGTCAACACCACTGCCTTACCATCCGGTATGTATATCGTCGCGGTGCTCAACTCAGAAGGGCGACTGCTGCTCAGGCAGCCAATAATTAAAAAGTAAATTTCAAAAAAAGCGCCGCTCCAGCGGCGCTTTTTTTGTTATTCGAAATCATTTCTCGCCTCATTGTGGCGAAACGAAGCATTTCCTAAAGTGCATCGAGCTAATTCGCCATTATGATCCCGCGCTCTGCTGCCTTTATCTTCTGCTATTGGAATCTCTCTGAAAATCGCAAGGAAGACGTGTCAGGTACTAGCTTCCACGATTCGGCTGTACCCTCAGCTCTTTTAGTCTCATAAAAAAAGCTGCCCCAGTCGGGACAGCCTTCGCGTTTCAGGGTGAGTGCAATTATTGTTTCGTGAACAGCCGGGCTGACTGTCTGCCCCGTTCGTCGGTAAGCACAAGCGTATAGTTGCCCGGTGTAAACGTATTTACGTGCAGGCAGACATTGCCAGACCTAACGCTGATTTCTCCGCTGTCCTGGATCCTGCCGTTAACGTCGACCACCCGATACCTGTATTGTCCGTCGGCAAGTGCCAACTGAAGCGATTCCTTTGCAGGGTTGGGCCAAAGTGAAAAGCTCTGGTTACCTACATCGTTAATGTCGGTCGCGGCAGGGTACGCTACTGAGCCTGTGTTTGGTATATCATCAAGAGATCCTGCCGATTCGATATCGAAGCTGCCGACTCCGGCGGCAAATTTGAATGATCCGGTGGTGTTGATCAGGGACCGCTGGATGCTGATCCTGGTCTTGGTTCCGTCAATAAGCTTATAGTTCACTGCCCCAAGTGAATTTCCGTCGGCTGTCATAGCGAATGCCGTTGGGCTGGTTTGCATCAGGCTGCTAAAGCTTAATATGATGAGTATGTCCCATTTAAAACTATTGTTCGTCGCGCCCATCCAGTCGTTGCCATTCGTTGCATTGTTATCCTTATTGATACCTATTACGTAGCCGTAGTCGCCACTACGTTGGTTATGGGTCTCGATGAGGAACCAGACGCTGTCCTGGGAAACATTATGAGCTACACTGACAGCTTTGGCATCCAGATCTCCGGGATTTGTATCTCCGGAGATGTCAGTAGCCATGGTTGTAAATGTCTGTCCGAAAGAGGTCAGGGCAAGGCCTGACATAGCGCAAGTAAGGAGAATTGATCTCATTTGGTTATTGGTTTGAGTGAAAAATCAGTTGCTGGTGCAGCCATTCAGCGGCGTATGAATTGAAATGGACGATATTCCCGGCTACCCGTGATGCGGATCAGATAATTACCCGGGGGCAAACTGCCGGTATAGAGCGTGTGTGCCGGACCTGAAAATTCTTCGGTGATGATCAGTCTGCCGTCTGCTGAATACACGGTGAGTTCCAGCCTTGCGGAATTCTCCCGCTCGACGCCGACGGTCAGGAATTCGTCCGCCGGATTCGGATATATTACAGCAATGCCCCGCACGGGGTCTTCCAGTCCTGTCAGCCCATAGCCGATGGCGGGCGACTGCTCTTCGCATCCTTGTGTGGTGAGCGCTTTGACAAAGTAGTATCCCGGCTGGGAAAGCTGTAGGGATGCGGCGATGGTTGTCTGCAGGTAATTACTGTTGCGATACCATTTATAAGACTGGAAGCCGGGAGTGGCATTCAGTGTGGCGCCGCTGACGGTCAGCGTGGGTGCATAGTTTGGTATACCGGAGTGGGAAAGGCTGTCCATCACCGTGGCATATGCTATCTGCCGGAGCTGCCTTGCCAGTACGGTATCGAACGAAGAGACATGAGGCAGGCTGCCATAGTCCGTACGGAAAATGGTGGCGGCAAGCGTTGCTGCGGCAAGATAACTGCCCTGAAGGGTAGGGTGCTGCTCATCTGGATGCCAAAGGGCGACAGATGGCATGTCTGTAATCACTCTTGTCCAGGCGGGACCGATAGGACTGAGAATTTCCTGAAGTGAATCCCGGATAAAGCGCACGTTCGCGTATATCCTCTGAATCATTTCGGTTCCCGTATTGCCATATGGCGGCTGCCCGTTCTTAAATCCCCAACCGGCGAACCAGACGAGGCGGGCGCAGGGGTGGTGGAACCGGACCGAATCCCGCAGCATTTTATGTCCTTCGATGGTTCGGGCCTGGGGATGGAAAACACCTTCATCGTATACCAGCCTTCCCTGGTTATCCTGAACCACCACAAAATCCCAGTCCTGGGACCTGATCAGATCATAGACCACGGGATCGTCCATATGAGCATAGGAGCCAGGGAACAGATCGCCGACAGAGGCTCCTCCTGGGGCGTGTACACCTGTGATCACAGTGTTGCCAGAGGTGGTTGAAATGGATCGGAAAAGCTCCGGCAAATTATTCGAGGAGATAAAACTATTGCCGATGAACAGAACTCTGCTCGTGTCCTGCGCAGATCCGTGCAGCGCTATTGTTGTCAGGAAGATAAGGATAATCAGATGGCGTCTCATGCGCTATGGTTTCGGAATTTGCCATCAAAGACGATATGAAGGGACGAGGGGTTGAAGTTTTCGACCAACGGGCGATTTGGGACGACGAACCCTGCTCCCGGAGGCGCAGAGGATCGTCGCGCCAATCAGACCTATTTTTTTTCAATCTTTGATGCTCCGCTCAGCGAAACGTCGATCATGGGATTTCCACGGTAATACAGGATACAATTACCGGTCAATGCACCGCTGATCCGCTCTGAGGCGGTAACCTCGGTGAGGGTATTGCCGCTGTTATCTACATGTATATATCCTGCGTCCAGCGGAAACAGGTAACACTTGACCGAACCGGAGGAGGTAAGCGCCAGGGTGTCTGCGCTGCTGCTGTCTTTCCAGCTGAGCTCACTGAGTCCGGAAAGATCAATGGACAGCCGGGAAGCTGCAAAGCCGCCGCGAACCTCCGTATTTGTTTTACCGGAGCAGGCGAGTGACCCCAGCGTGGGCGTCGTAATGTATATTTCCAGGTTGCTGTTCCTTATTTCCACGCCTTGTTTATTTCCGATCCTGAGGACACCGTCCGTGCCTGAGATCGATTCGATCCGGTCCAGGATGTTCTGGTAGCCCGACAAACGCAACGAAGCTATCGAATCGCGGATAATAAATACTTTTGCTTCGCCGCTGATTCTCACGCCGCTGAAGCTGCCCACCTGGCGGACATCTTCCGAAATTTTTCCGGAGCCATAGATCACATCTTTGGAGCAGGAAATGGCGAGTAATCCTGCGGCGGCTGCAAACCCTAATGCTTTTTTCATAGTCTTAGTTCATTTTTTCCAGGGTAAAATAACGTGCTACGCCACGCAGGAAGATCAGCGGAACATGATCTGTAGCGGATATGGCTGCCGAAACAGCAGGGACAGAGTATGAAGTATGGAAATTTGGAACTGAAATAAACCGCGGCCGGACGGAAAATAACCGGACAGAACGTTTTATGTCATTATTGAAGTATCGTCCTGGCATACGGGCGGCTCTACCGGGAAGGCTTCGAAGAAAGGAACTGATTGCAGGTGTCGCCGGCTCCCTGCTCGGGGCTCACCTGGTCCAGTCGGTCGGAGACAGCCGGGGAATACTGTCCCTTCTGTCTGACCCCGGTTATTGGGAGCAGCTCTTGCCCGGAACGGTCATTGCGTTTATTTCCTGGGCGGCCCTTTCGCTGGGGAACAGCCTGCTGAACCGTCGCTATCCCTGGCATCTAGCCCGAGGCATTCGGCTGCTGCTCCAGTTTTTCCTTTGTTTTTTACTGCCCGCCGTTCTCATCCATGGGGGTACGTGGCTCGAGAGCCGGACCTTCATTCCCGACAGCGTCATCAATACAACCTGGGTGCTTTATGAGCTTCCGTTCGTGCTGCTCCTGCTCGTGGTCGTGAACCTGGTCTATTTTATTACCGACCTGTCCGACAGCAGGAATGTTGCTGTCCTCACTCTCTCTGCAGGTGGGCCGGCAGTCTGCTTTGTTCAGCCTTGTTCGATGACTGCTGACCTGCCTGCACATGCCTCAGGGGCAGCGCCGGTCTCTGCTGAATCCGGTACCATCATCGTAACCAGGGGCAGGAAAAAAATTCCACTGCCGGTTTCCGAAATTGCGATGATCCAGAAACGGAACGGGGTCAGCCATATTTTCGGATTAGACGGAAAGGTCTACCTGGCAGACAGCCACCTGGAGGGCATTGCAGCCATGCTGGACCCGGCCCTGTTTTTCCGTGCAAACCGCCAGACGATCGTTGCCAGAAAAGCCTGTACCGAATTTTGGCCGGCGGAGCATGGGCGCCTGGAACTACTGATCGGCCCGGCTGGTGATGTGCAGGTCCAGATCAGCCAGAAGACTGCACCGGTATTCCGGGATTGGATCTCAGGTCAGTCTTGCTGAGCAGGAGCGGTTCCCGGTATTGACAACCTGCATAGCGGATATTATCTTTAAATCGTCCCCCTTTCCGTGGAGTTTATATTTTCACTCCGCCCACGGACTTTGCCCGGAATTTCGTCTGATAAACAATAATGGCTATGAATCTGAAAACTGTAATAATCGATGATGACCTGCTGACCGTCGAGCTGCTGAAGCAGTACGTTGAAGAGGCGGAAGGGCTGACGCTGGCAGCCAGCTTTACCGACCCTGTGGAAGCTTTCGGCTTCCTGGGAAGGGAAGAGGCGGACCTGATTATAGTAGATATGGAGATGCCCAGGTTGCGGGGACTGGACCTGATCGGCAGCCTGCCCCGGCGCCCAAGGGTGATCATCGTTTCCTCGCACCGTGATTACGCTGCAGCGGGCTTTGATCTCAATGTCGCAGATTATATCGTGAAACCGGTGACCCTCCCCCGGTTCCTGCAGGCGGTGGCGAAGCTGAAGCCGGAACCGGAGCCGGAGCCCGCCGTAGCGGAGCCTGATGTCCTGTATTTCAAGGTAGACAAGAAAGTAGTCCGCCTCCCCGTGGCCGACATCTATTATTTTGAAAGCTGCAAGGATTACCTGAAGGTGCATCACAGGGGAGGTAGTCTGATTACCTACCAGAGTCTCACCGGTATCGAGGAGTTCCTGTCCAAAAAGATATTTATTCGTATCCATAAGAGCTATATCATCAACATGCTCAACGTAGCCTATATAGAACCAGTGTCGGTGAAGATCGGCGATGATACCCTGCCGGTGGGTAAAAATTACCGGGATGAGCTCGTCGGGTTCATCCGGGAAAGCCGGCAGTATGCCAGCAAATCAAAGTTTATCTAATTGCCGGGAATTAGATATTTTATACAGTAAAGTCGGATGCAATATGTAATTTCCGGTAAGCTTAAAATCCTGTGTTATGAATGTCCGGTGTCTGCTTTCTGGAATAACCATCGTCGCATGCTGCTGGAATCTGGCTGGCGTTCCGTCGGCCGCAGCCACACCGGATACGGCGAAGGCTGGAGAAATGGTCCGGCGATCGCTGGCACAGCATAAGACCGATCTTCCAACCGCCCGCAGCCTTGGCTTTGGCGCATTGGAAATATACCGTGCGGCCCGCGATTCTTCCGGCATCGCAAAAGCTTACGAGGCGCTGGCCGTCTGCTTTGGATCGTTGGGCAGGCACGACAGCGTGGAAATGTATCTCCGGCAGGCTATTGCGTTGAACCGGGCAGTAAATCCGCGAAGCCTCGGCAGTAATTATTACTACCTATCCATTCTTTATATGAACCGTGGTCAGCAGGATGCTGCCCGGCAGGCGGCCATCTGTTGTATCAACTACGGGATCGCTTACAGAAGCATGAAAGACTTCAGCGACGGGCTTATGTTTCTCGCCATCGTATCCGTGCAACAGAACCGGCTGTCCGAAGCCATTGAGTATTTTTATGGCGCCAGGGAGTTTAAAAAAACAATGGGTGACCTTCCGGGCGTTGCCAACTGCAACTTGAACCTGGGCATCATTTACGGAATGAAAGAGGATTTTATTCATGCCCTCAGCTTCGTCCTTAAGGCCCAGACTATCCGGGAAAAAGCAAACAGCAGCCACCATGACAAAGTGGCTATCCTGAACAACCTCGGACTTTGTTATGACGGTATGGGGGAGTACCGCAAAGCAATCGCCTGTTATGCAGAAGCCCGCAGGATCATCGAAAGAGCAGGTAAAAGCTTTGATATAGCCAGGGTGTACATTAACCTGGGTGAAGCGTACCGTAAGCTCGGGATGCCCGATTCAGCGAGTCACTACCTTGACCAGGCAATGCAGGTGTATTCGGGAACAAGTCCGCATCCTGAGGGACTGAGTCATATCTATATCAGGCGATCAAAAATTTACCAGACGCGCGGTGAATATGGGAGTGCCATCACCAGCAGTCTCAAAGCTATGGAGCTTTCCCGAACCCATGGAATCATCCCGGGCATTGCTGACGCAGCGTACCAGCTTTACCTGGCTTATGCAGCCACCGGTCAGCACAGCAAAGCCCTACGTTACCTGGAAGAGTACGGTATTTATAAGGACAGCCTGGACAACGCGAAACACCTGCAGCAGCTTGAGTCGGCCCGATACGACGACATCGTCAACGATCGCGACAGGAAGATATTGGAACTGAAACACGAGACAGCAATCAAAAAGCAGGAGAACCGGTTTCAGCGGATCTATATGGCAGGTATTTCCCTAATCTGCATCCTAATCGGCGGCTTTTCCCTTTATTATCACCGTCAGGCAAAGCTAAGAGGGTTCATTAACCGGAAACTCACTGCCCAGAAAGAGGCGATCAGTCGTTATGCCGGCGAATTGGAAGCATCAAACCGGACCAAACACCGGATCATCAGTGTCATCAGCCATGATGTAAAAGCACCAATCACTTCGCTGCATCATCTTCTGGAGCTTCATAACAGACGTGCTATCACTGCGGAATCACTCCCTGGCATCATGACAAATCTAAAGCAGTCTGTCTGCAGCGTTTCCATGCTATTGGAAAATCTGCTGGGCTGGGCACGGCACCAGCTTGGAGCCGGTTCTTCGCGGATGGTCGATCTGCTTCTGTCAGAAGCAGTAGAAGATGCGATAGCATTATATCAGCCGATAGCCGGAGACAAGGATGTCCGTTTTATGGTGGATCTGCCGCGGGATCTTTCTATAAGGGCTGACAGAGAACACCTGGATTTAATTTTTCGCAACCTCATCAGCAACGCCGTGAAATTTTCTCCTTCCGGTGGTGTGATCCGGATTGAATCGGGACTGAGGGCAGGTTCTGTACAGATCAGTATCAGCGACGAAGGGCAGGGCCTTGACGCGGAGCAAGTGCACCGTTTCAACAAGGGGGGGCACCTGGACCCAACGCCGGGCACCCGGAATGAAAAAGGGTATGGCCTCGGACTTACTCTGGTGCGGGATTCCGTCCGGACAATGGGAGGAAGCGTTACCGTTTCCAGTGCTCCGGGTGCCGGCGCTCATTTTGAAGTGCTCTTACCGCTCACGCCGGCAGGCGGTACCGCTCCGTTCACTGGAGTGCAGCCTTTACACCCGGAACGAAACTTTGTCTAATAAAAAAGGGAGATCGTCGAAAATCCGCGGGCTGTAACAAACAGCTGGATAGAAAACACGGTCATAGTTAATGCCGGTCCCAAGTGAACCGCAGCGTAAACTTTTCCGTACGGATATGACGAAGATCTTATATAGGGCATTGCTGTCTTTATTGCTGTTTACCGGTGTCCGGCAGGACGTCCTGGCGCAGTTAGCTGTTAGTGACAATCATACGGCCAAAGAGCTGGTCGATTTCCTGGTTGGGGCCAATATATCGACGCTGAACCCGGTATTGAACTGCCATCCTCTGCACGCTGGTAAGTTCCAGGCAGCAAACAGTAACCTTGGGCTACCCGAAGGTATTGTGCTCGGTACCGGGGAGGTGAGAACCAATCCAATTTTGTTCACCACCGGAGTGAACGGAGCGAGCTCGCTCGCAGTTACCAACCAGAACCAAAGCTTAAATGGAGACGCAGATCTGAGCAATCTCATTGGCGGGACTCAGACGCTCGATGCGTGTGTGCTGGAATTCGATTTTGTTGCCGATATTGATACCACCTCCGTCTTGTCCTTTCGATACATTTTCGGCTCCGAAGAGTATCCCCTTTTTACCTGCTCACAGTTCAACGATGTATTCGGGTTCCTCATTACCGGCCCGAATGGCGTGCCCCAGAACATTGCCCTAGTTCCCGGTACGAATATTCCTGTTGCAATCAACAGCATCAATAGTGGTGTGGCCAGCGGGTCCTATAGTATCGCGACATGCAATGCAATGGGACCTGGCTCACCCTTCCCGCAGTACTTCATTAATAATCTGGCAGGGGGAGGAACGACCGTGACCCTGGATGGTTTCACGACCGTTCTGGAAGCAAACGCGGTCATTCATCCCTGCGATACCTATCATATGAAGCTTGGAATTGCCAATGCCGTGGATAACGGACTTCAATCTGCTGTTTTCCTCGAAAAGAACAGTTTTTCCATTGACTCAGTTTTTATCAGCCTTACCGATTTTATCGTTTCCGATTCAGGTTACCTTGTGGAAGGGTGCACCCCTGCTGTTATTACTGCCTCGCGCACGAACGCAGGTCCCAAGCAAAAAAAGATATGTCTCGAATATACCGGTACCGCCGTCAATGGCACCGACTATCCTTTTCTGGCCGACAGCCTGGTCATCGCTCCCGGTGCCCTGAGCGCCAGCCTGATCCTCGATCCGCTCCAGGATAATATTCCCGAGCCGGGATTCGAGACAATAAAGATAACCCGGGTGAACTGCTGTACCCGGCACCCCATGGACTCCCTGAACATAAAGGTCAGAGACTCGCTGAAAATAGCGCTTCTCAGTCCGGATGTCGATATCTGCGGCAGCGATTCAGTCCTTCTCCATGTTGCGGGCGATTCAGCATTTGCCTATTCCTGGTCCCCGGCAGGTTTTGTTCGTGATCCGACGTCCATGAAGACTTTTGGATTTCCTGCCGCTACAACTTTATTTACGGTCACTGCCAGCTTCAAGGGTTGCCCCGAGGTGTCCCGCTCGCTGCTGGCGCGGGTAGAGCCGGTGCCGGATGTCAACGTAATGGCGGACACAACACTCTGCCTCAAAGATCCGTTACGAATCAGGGTTTCCGTCAGTCCCGATTCTTTCCCTTCATACAGCTATCAGTGGACGCCGGCCACCGGTCTGGGCGACCCGTTTGCCAAAGAACCGGAGTTTTTCCTCTCTACCCCGGGCAGCTATCCTTTCCGCCTGGAGGTAACCACCCCGCTTGGCTGCAGGGGCACTGACTCCATTACCGTCACTGCCCGCCCCGGCATCAGGATCACCGGGCTGACCCAGGATTTTGTAGCAGCATATGGCAGCCGCGCGGTGCTGAACGTGGCAACCAGCGAGCCCGGATATTATGCCTGGTTCCCCACCGGAATGCTGGATTTTCCCAACACGAGCAGCCCCCAGGTCAGGTTTGTCTCCGACAGCGCCATGTTTACCGTAGTGGTACTGAATCATTGGGGCTGCGCTGATACCGGCTATGTGCGCATGAACATAGATTATCGGATGGCCGAGTTTATCCCCTCGGTATTTACTCCGAACGGGGACGGGTTAAATGATCGTTTCAGGATCGGGAGTGCTGGATTCCAGCGTTTGTTGGAGTTCCGCATCTTTAACCGTTGGGGGCAGGAAATATTTACAACGACCGACATAAATGCAGGGTGGGATGGAAGTTATAAAGGTATGCCCCAGGAGTCTGGTGTGTATCATTATCTGATCCGTGTGGCAAGACCCGATGGTTCCATACGCAGCTATAAGGGAGATGTCAGCCTCATTCGGTAAGCACAGGGCGTTGGTCGACGCCACAGCTATGTTTATCGAAATGGAGAAAAACGCGCGGAGGCCGGGTGGTAGTTTGCAGCAGTTCGCATCTTCCCGGCAGATAACCAAGTGTAATGGGTAATCAATTCTAGATCTGGGGCCGGTTTTCTAGCCGGCCTTTTTTCATTTTCTCTGCAGATTTTTAAAAATGCTGCCGGTTTATATTCCTGTAATTGCCGGCACCTTTCTTCCAGCCGCCACCGGGAGGCTGCATCAGAGTAGCAGACTTAAAAAGTGCGCATCGTTTGGCGAAGCAACTACAGCACTGGTCGAAAACCGTACTAAGCCAGGATTCCGTAACAATGATTCTGGTTTTATTTGTCGTCTGTATACTAACTTCTCGGATCACTTGCCACAATCACCAGTCCGGCAACTGCACCTTTCCGGCAGACAGAAGTAGTTAGAAAGTCAGCATCTATGAATAACAATGTTTGGTCTTACAGGGAAGAATTTCCTTTTACATCAAGGTATTTCCAAACGGAAGCAGGCAGTTTGCATTATGTTGATGAAGGCGATGGGAATCCTGTTGTTTTCATTCACGGATATCCGGCCTGGTCCTTCACCTGGCGGAAGCTGATCGGCGGACTTTGCTGCGATCACCGCTGCATCGCCGTGGACCTGATCGGCTTCGGACTCTCCGAAAAGCCTGCGTCCTGGTCTTACCTGCCGGAGGCACAGGCCAGGGTGATCGAAAAGTTACTATTCCACCTGGGATTAAGCGATGTTACGCTTGTCGTCAACGGTTGGGGTGGACCGATCGGGTTGTCCTGGGCGATACATTACCCGGACCTGGTCAATAAGATCATCCTGCTAAATACCTGGATGTGGCCCCGGCAGGGACGCAGCGGGGGCAGCCGCCTGCCCCTGCCCGGGCATGGCGCCCGATACCTGCTTGCCGATATCTTAGGGCTGGGGAGCACGCGGGCACTGTTGCCGGCTATCGGAGAAAGACCGCTGTTTCCGCGCAGGATACGCAGGCATTATGGAGGCTACCCGAGAACTGGTGTGACGAAAAAAGCGGCGGCTGTGCTTTGTTCCGAGCTTCAGACAGGCTCGCCCTGGCTCGAGTTGATGCGTCGTTCCCTGTCCCGGCTGCGGGATAAGCCTGCAATGATGATCTGGGGAATGAAAGACGGGATCTCGCCGCAGGGCAGCCTGGACCGCTGGAAGGAAATATTTCCCTACAGGAGGGTCATTGAGCTCGGAGATACCGGCCATTTCCCTCAGGAGGAGAAAGGAACCTCCCTCGTCCTGCCCGTTCGGAATTTTCTGCGGTACGGACTGAATGCATAAAAAAAGCGCCCCCCGGGGCGCTTTTTTATAATGAGGTGCCAAATGCCGGCTGCCTGAACGGCATCGTGTCATGGACATGGAGGATCGAGACGATCCTGCCGTTCCGAACACAAAACTCTTCCGCGATCCTGACCGGACCAACACCCCGGAGCTCCATGTCATAGAGTAACAGGACCTTATCGTCTCCGGCATACTCCGACAGAAGCGTCACATCTTCCACGGTTCCTGCAGTAAAACGCACCGCGTCCATAAATTCCGTCTTTGAGCCGTAACTATTGATCGGCACTTCAATTCTGACGGATTCATCGATCAGTGATGCCGCGGTGTCGAAGTCCTTTCCCGTCCACGCCTGGTAATAGGACCGCACTGTTTCGAGATTGCTGTTGTTGTTTTCCATTGTATATATTGGTTGAAGTATTCACTGCCATGGGCTTCCTTTCCCTGTTTCGCAATAGCGCTTCAGGCTGGCCAGAAAAAACTCCCAGCCCGATTTTCCGGATTCGTATTCAGGGTGCCGGGACCATCTGGGAATTGCCGAGGCTTGCCGGAAGCTGAGCGAGCTGCCTCCGGGTATTTCTGTCAGCTCAAAAAACAAAGTGGATCCAATCCAGGATTCAAAAACATTATTATGCACGCAATGCCATTCGAGGTATTCGTCGGTACGGATGACAAGGGTTCGGAATACCATTTCTTCTATTTTATCGTCTTTGGCAAAGCGGATAAAAGAGTCAGACCCGGGGCGGCAGTCAATGTCGCAATCGGAGGTCCACCAGCCTGCATAACCGGACCGCGTCGTAATAGCTTCGAAGATGGTTTTTGGAGGAGTGGCTATCGTAAGACGGATGGTAAGTGCGGACGAGGTCTGGGATGTAATCATAATTGTCGAATGTTGCAGGGCTTTCAGCCACGCACTCTTTAATAATTAATAAGGTGCAAAGCTACTTTCGCACTGAGGTCGGAGAAACTCGTAAACGGGACTAGTTCAGGGGTTGATTTGGACAGAATTGTTTTTTCTCTTTGCATAAACCGTCATTATGAGAAAGCTGACGATCGTTGTGCCGGAAGGTGGACATAACCTGAGTAGCGTTGTAGGATCCTACAAAATACTCTGCGCAGCTGAGCGTTGCTGGCAGGACGCCGGCAATGAACCGAGGTTTCAGATCGTTATCGCCGGCAGCTCAGCCGAATCCGTATTTTATGAAGGGTTGTTCACTGTGCGTCCACATATGAGGCTGGAGGAGGCTACGGCGAATGAGCTTGTAATAATTCCTGCGCTGCATCGTGACTTCGAAACAGCAGTGCAACAGAATGGCCCGCTTGTGCACTGGGTCTTGGAGCGATACCGGGAAGGAGCGTCTCTGGCTTCTATCTGCACGGGAGCATTTCTGATTTGTGCAACCGGCCTGCTCGACGGCCAGCACTGTTCAGTGCACTGGATGGCGGCCCGTGAACTTGCCTTCATGTTTCCCCGGGTCGTTCCTGTCACAGACCGGATCATTACTGATGAGAACAGGATCTGTACCAACGGAGGCGGCTTCGCGTTTTTGCATCTTTTACTTTATCTGGTTGAAAAATATTACAACCGGGAAATTGCTATCTACTGCTCGAAAGTATTCGAGATTGATATGGGACGAAGTTCGCAGTCGCCATTTGTTATATTCTCAGCCCAGAAAGACCATGGCGATCAGGTGATGCGGGAGGCTCAGGAGTACATTGAAGAGCATGCCGGCAAATGCTTGCGGGTGGAAGAACTGGCGCGGCGGTTCGCGCTTTGCCGTCGCAACTTTGACCGAAGATTCAAAAAGGCAACAGGGAACACGCCGTCTGAATACCTGCAGCGGGCGCGGATCGAAGTAGCAAAGAAATGCCTGGAGAACACAGAGGGTTGTATAGATAGGGCCATGTGCGCGGCAGGGTACACGGACATGAAAGCATTCAGAGCGGCCTTTAAGAAGCAAACAGGGTTAACTCCGCTTGGCTACCGAAGGCGTTACAACAAAAACCTGCCGGAAAAGATTTAAGGAATAATGCATCATCAGTTCCTTTCATCGGCAGGAGTTATCGCTTTGTCGAAAACTGTTTTTCAACATCATAGGTGCCATGTAAATTAGGTGCAGCATATCTTCTTTAAGGGGTATGGCGAACCGACACAGATTTATGACGGGAACAGGCACCGGGGTCTATTTATAAACAAAGCTTTGCATGCAGCACGAAATCGATACAGACAGTACTATTAAAGGCGCCTGGAGTCTGTTCGCAGATTGCGGGCCCGGACGGTAAAGCTATTTGATTGTACGAACACTTTCAGTAATACAAAGGCTGTTTTTTGTAGCTTTAAACAGTCGGTATGAGCTTCCTGAGAAGGAGGCTTTACTTTTTTCAGCTCCCTAGGGTTGGAACATAGAACTAGAAACAGGAATGGATGGTACGTTGTCTGACGTCGGCGGCCGCTCGTCCGGCTCAGACAACAGTTTGTCGAAAAGCCAGCGACCCTGACATTTTGCTGACAGGCCCGGCCTGTACACAGACTAGCTTTACTGCAAATACGAACCACTATGTGTAAGCAATCAGCATTAATAGCATTCGCCTGCCTTGTAACGGGCCTGTCCAGCGCACAACAGGAACGCCTTGTTGCTTATTCCGTAAGGGACCTTATACAAGGTAATCTGATGGACAGCACCCGTTTTACCTACTCCGGGGGGCGCGGCTCTGCGTTTAATTTCCTTTACCTGAACTATATGACTGAGTACGAATATCCTACTAATAGAGAGGATCTGGTAGCTTTTGACTCCATGTCCAGTTATGCGTACTTGTCAGGGCAGATGGTCATCACCGAGTCAATAGGCAGAGTTTATCATTCGGGCAATAAACCTGCTTCAGCTGACCGTGGCTACCGAAAAGATCTCTGGTTTTATAATGCCACCGGACTTAATACGAGGCGTGTTTCTTTTTACCCTGATGCGAATAATATTCCTGACACTTTGTTCGACACGTATTATTTGTACGATGCCCAGAACCGGGTCGTCCGGGATAGCACGCTTGCGAAAGCTAATGGAAGCTGGGTTATCGACCAGAAGATCGATTATACGTACAATAGCATGGGTAAGATGACGGAAAAGACTGTCTCTTTCCTAGTCAATGGCAACTGGCAACCGGCAACACGTCTTAGCTGGGCATACACAGCTACCGGGCAGATGATGAGGAACGTTTACGCGGAACATAATGGCCTTACCTGGGTAGATTTCTCGAAAGACTCATTTGGTTATTCCGGGAACCATATCGTCTACCGGGTGGCCTCACTCTGGAACGGTACTGCTTGGAATGCCGAGCTGGAAGAGGTGAGGCAATTGAACAGCAGCGGTCTCCCGCAATCAATTGCCCGATGGGACCCATTCAATCCGGGGGATACAACCTTTATCACATTGACCTATACCGCAGGGGGTAGCCCCGCAACGCTGCGTACCATTCAGAATACGACCGACCAATTCGCTACTTTCTACTATGAGAACTATATACCTGTAAATATCATTGAGGGCGAATCCGCGGAGCTGCTGCATGTCTATCCGAACCCGTCAGAGGATGGTATTTTTGTGATCCAGGCACCTGTATCACACGGATTTCTGGAAGTATGGGATGCGGGCGGCAGAATTGTCCTCCGGAGCGAGGTTGGGAATCCGCGAATAAAAATCGACCTCACACAACATTCGGGGGGGATTTATTATTTCCGGCTGAAGACAGCGACATCAGGCTACTACGGCAGGCTGCTGAAAGGATAAAGCAGAAGGATCAGAAAGCAGGAACAAGAGTTCCGGCTTTCGACAATAGCCACTAAAGCCGGTCCATCTGTTTTTGCAGCGTCTTTTTTTCTACCTGTGTTAAGGAAAGGTCGATTGCCCTTGCGTAGTGGCTCCTGGCAACGGCAGGATCGATGCCAGCGTAAAGATGTCCAAGCAGTGAGTGATAAAACCGGTTTCCGGTTAGCCCTAGCTTTTCGGCTTCAGTAATGCCTGCTGCCGCGCCATTAACCCTTGCAAAGGCAAACGTCCGGTTCAGAGCCGCCACCGGAGAATATTCGAGCAGGAGCAGCCGGTTATAGAGGTCCAGGATATGCTGCCAGCGGTTGTCGCCAGCGGTTGTATGCCAGAATGCAATGCTTGCTTCGATATGATACCGCGAGTACACGGGAGAAGAACAGGCTTTCACCAGGTAATGGTTTCCTTTATCGATCAGATTCCTGTCCCATAGTTGCCGGTCCTGATCTTCGAACAAGATGAGCTCTTCACAGTAATTCCCCCTTGCTGGAATTCTGGAGGCCTGGTAGCACATGAGTGCGAGCAAAGCATTGGCTACCGGTGTGTCGGTTTCCTTGTTTTCGGTAAGGATAGCAGCAAGGCGCATTGCCTCTGCACAACAGTTTTCGCGGATCACATTTCCCGGCGTATTCGAGAAATATCCCTCACTGAACAGAAGATAAAGCGTGAGGTAAACCCGCTCGCTGCGCTCGGGAATCTCGGTAAGTTTCACACGAAGTATATCGGTACCAGACGCCCGGAGGATCTCCCTGGCGCGGTACAGACGTTTTTTTACTGTTTCCCGGCTGGTGAGGAAAACACCTGCGATCTCTTCGACACTGAAGCCGCAGAGCAGCTGGAGCGCCAGCGCCACCTGGGCCTCCGGTGAAACCAGGGGGTTGCAGACCGCAAAGATCATCCGGAGCTGGCTATCTACGATGTTCCCCGGCGATAGTTCCGGCAACCCGGGTATCTCGGCAGTCTGGCTGAAATGTTCCAGTTCATTTTGAGCGCCGGAGTGAAGACGGTGCCGGCGGATCTGATCGATCGTCCGGTTCTTTGCAACTTTGTACAGCCAGGCTGTCGGGTTTTCCGGGATGCCGTGAAGACTCCAGCTCTCTAATGCTCTGGCAAAGGTTTCGCTGGCGATGTCTTCTGCGGTTTCAATCTGGTCAAAACCAAAATGCCGGCAAAGCACGGCAGTAAGCTTTGTGTATTCGATACGGAACAAGTGCGGCACCAGTCCGCTCACTATGGAAAGGTTTGCATCCATAACAGACAAAAATACCGGCACAACATTCCGGTGTGCCGGTACTTCAAAATACAAAATTGTTTCGGTAGGCGATTAACTGTTGTCATCCGGGCTGACGGCAGAGCGGACCTCCACATTCCCACCGGTCATTAGCACAGGGCAGCCCTTTGCCATTTCAACAGCTTCGTCGATATCTGCTGCACGAACGACGATATAGCCGTTGATGAACTCTTTTATTTCCGTATAGGGTCCGTCGGTGACCAGGTTGCCCGGGCGTACAGTCTTTGCATTGGCTACCGAGAGCCGGTTGCCTTTGTCAACCATCCGGTTCTGCGCAGCGATACTACCCATCCAGTTCATCCAATTGTTAAGCACCTCCTGCATCTGTTCAGGCGAAGGTTTTTGCTCGGGGTTCAGCTCGTTTCTGAAAATCAGAACATACTCTTTCATGTGTTTGTGTTTTTGTTGGTTAAAATATTGGTTTCGGATGATAACGAGGCATTTTTGAAAATGGGGACAGGAACGACAGTGTTTTTCGAAATATTTTGATTCTCATATTCGTCGATATTCAGGCTGTCTCTACTTTCATTATCTGAAGAGCCTGTAGTATTGCCACCCGCCATGATGGGTGGCAATACCAGGATATAAAGATCAGACGAGCATCAGACAGGACTACGGTAAGGAGCCTCCGGTATTCACAGCGGTCAAAAAAGTTCGACCGTTTATGTCGGTGATTGTAGCCTGATCTGCCGGTTCATATTGTTATTCTGTTTGCAGAACTTTCCGAGGTTCTCCATCCAGCCGGCCTGCTAAACTGCATTTGAAGAAAATCCCAGGAACTGAAGAAAGAATAGAACTGGGTAGATTCGTCTGATCATTGCGGTTGCCTATGTATCTCCCTAGACTTCTCGCAGCGTGCGGTCGTTTGAAAAGTTGCGTCCTTTGTTGGCCATTTTAGACCAAAGCAGGTTCGTGCAGGATCAATGGTCGGGTTCCTCACTTGAATGTCCGGCCTCCAGCCAGTTTGCCATTTAGAACGCCTACGGGAAGTTGCTAAGAGATTCAATGGGTTATCGATGTCCGGGGTGCGTTTCATCGTTACAGGGAAGCCGTTTGTCTAAAATCCGTTGCGGTCAGTCAAGTCTGGTCTAGTTTCGGAAAAAAGGAGTATGAAAGCTCTCAGATTCAGCACAATTGTCTGCGTTCTGGCCGCGGCATTCTTTTTCCGCGGCAGCCAGACGTTCGGTCAGTCCGGTTCCCTTCCGGACAGTTTCAACAGGGTGAGGTACCTGAATCAGCTGTTCGCGCAGCAGGCCGCAAAAGGCATGCAAAAGACAACGGGAACAAATGAGCGGCTGGTGGCTCAGTCGGTCTACGAGTTGAATGGACAGGGAAATTCTGATATCAGGGACTCGGCTGTTTTCAGCTACTCCGGGGAACATGGTTCTACCTATGATCATAACAGGATGGGTTACTACTACGACCTGTTCCTTGACTTCCAGTATTTCGACCTGCCCTATGATTTTTCCCGGATCGATGTTCGGGCCGATACAATGAGCTTCTGGAGCAGACCCGCTTTTTCTTCGTCACCGCTGATGCTGGCTGAAACATACGGCGCCGCTTATCACCCAAACGAGCGGCTCCAGGCGTACAGGAAGCACAGTTTTGTCAACAACCAGAGCATGGGGACTGATAAGTATGCATTCCATTATTCCTCCGGCGGAAACCTGGATTATATTGATAAGGAGGAGGCCGGATCGGGCCAGCAAACAAGATTTGCGTATTACCATGACGTACAGGGCAGAGTGGACAGGGACACGGCATTTGTCGGGTTGGGTACTGCATGGCTGCCTGTATACACCAATAAGTATATTTACAATGCGGCAGGCCTCGTAGATCAGATAGAGACCTATGTGAATATGGGAGCCGGCTGGCAGCCGGAGCGCCGCCTGGAGCATGAATACGATGCGGCAGGGCGGCTCAAAAAGTTCAGCTACTTCGCTAACACAGGCTTCGGGCTGGCGCTGGTGGGTATGGATAGCTTCGGGTATACCGGCAACCTGCCCTTCTTTACGTTCGCACTGACAGTAACAACGTCTTCGGCATATCGCATTGAAAAAAGCCTGAACGCACAATCCCTTCCTGATACCATCAACTTCTATAACTACCAGAATAATGACTGGGTGCCTGAGTTCCTGTTTAGTCTTGAATACAACGTATCCGGTAACCCAACCGTGATGCGGCGGTACGCTGCGGCACAGCAGCCGGTGCAGCAGGATCGCCAACATCATTTTTACTATGAAACCTACCAGACGACCCCGGTGGAAGATATCCATAAGGAACGCTTTACAGTCCATCCCAATCCGGCACATAGGGAATTTTTTATTTCAGGGGAAGCTACCAGCTCATCGGAAGTCCTGATTACAGATCTGGCGGGCAGGGTAATGAAGCGGGTAAGCCTTCCTTCGGGCAGCATGGCGCATAGGATAGATATTGAGGGGCTGGTGCCAGGTTATTACCTGGTGCAAATCAGCACACCTGACCAAAAGAAAAGGTCCGTACACCGGCTTATCCGGCAATAGAAGTAAGCAGCAGTGAAGCGGGCATTTCCAGGGGTGCTTTTTGGTCAATTCGGTTTTGCCTGCGAGATTTGAAAGCGCACCGAGCTCTTTGCCCCTTCGGCGGTGGGTTGTTATTTTCTTTTATTTTCGTCCCATCCCACTTGTTATACCATGCAGATCCGTCTCCGCAATATTCCTGTTCATCCGTCCCTGAGGGGATATGTGGACAGGATTTTTGTTTTTGAGACCGACGGACGAGTGCCCGAAGGAGACCTGCGCACCATCGTGCCGAACGGGCTGTCGAAGCTGGTGATCCCCATAAGGAACGGACTGCTGGGGAGCAGACCCGGGTTTTCCCGTCTTTCACTTCCATTTGAGCCCTGCCTGATCGGTGTCGCTGACGTGCCCTTCGAGGTGGCGGCGGAAGAAGATGCCCCCTCGGTGACGGTGACCGTTGAATTTAGCCCCCTGGGCAGCTACCGGTTTTTCCCCCTCCGGCAAAGTGAGATCACAAACAGCATTATTTCGCTGGAAGACGCTGCCGGCAGAAGGGCGAAGCAGCTAAGAAACCGGATTTGTGACAGTAATGACCCTGCCGTCATCATCAGGGAAGTGGAAAGCTTTCTCCTCGGTGAGCTGGGACAGAGCAGAGAGGACACGATCTTTGACTACTGTGTGCGCAGGATCGGAGAAACCTCCGGTAAGATCACGGTAGCCGGGCTCGAAAAGGAAACCGGCTACAGCAGCCGCTGGCTCCATATGAAGTTTGACGAGCGGCTGGGTATCAGTCCGAAAACTTTATGCGCCGTCACCCGGTTCCAATCTGTATTCCAGGTGCTGTCCAACAACCCCGACGCTTTGCTGCGCGACCGCCAGTATTACCATATCTATTACGATCAGTCGCATTTTATCCGCGAGTTCAAACGTTTTACCGGCTTCTCACCGAGAAAATTCGAGCAGCAGGTGACCGACTACCCGAAGATCTTTTACCGGGGTTAAGACTTCCGATTCGTACAATTTCTGCGGCGGACTCCGTTCTAGTTTTGCCCTACATAAAACACAGTATATGCAAAACACCATCTGCTGGGTAGAGATACCCGTCCGCGACTTTGACCGGGCACAGAAATTTTATGAAACAGTACTGGAAACCAGCATCCAGTCGCTCACGCTTCCCTTCGGGCGCTACGGGATGTTCCCTCATGCCGAACAGGCACCCAATGCAGGCGGCGCCCTGGTAGAAACTCCCGATCATCAGCCCCATCCAGGCGGGTCAGTCATTTATCTCGATGGAGGTGCCGACCTCTCCGTGGCGCTTTCGCGGGTTGAGGCTGCCGGCGGCAGTATCCTGATGCCGAAGACAGATAACAGCGGTTTTGGCTACATAGCTCATTTCAAAGATTCAGAGGGCAACCGGATGGGGCTCTATTCTCCACAATAGGTTGATCAAAAAGCAAAAGATGAACAAGGCAAAGATCTTACTAAGGAGCTCCGCGGCACTCCTGCTCATTCATATTGCCGGACACCTTTTCGGACATGGTACCTGGAAGCTGTCGGAAGACCCGGAGCAACAGAGTGTCATCGGCGAGATGACAGGCAAAAAGTTCCCGTTCATGGGAGCGCTGCGTAGCTTCGGCGATTATTACGAAGGCTATGGCTGGCTGATTACGATTGCCCTGCTGTTCTTTACGCTGCTCCTGTTCTTCATCGCCGGGGCAGGGGCGGAGTGCCGCAGACTCAGTGTAAAAATCCTGATGACGCTCTCGCTTTCGCTTACCGCCTGGAGCATGCTCGAGTTCCGCTACTTTTTTGTGTTTGCGGGCGCGATCACCCTGCTGGCTGCGATCCTGACGGTCGCCGGTACACTGGTGCTGCTCCGGGCGGAAAGACGGTAGGCAGGATCGACCCTCGTCGGAAAATGGCAAGCATTGATCGAAAGTTTGAAAATAGATGCGGTACGCTGTCTTATTTTCGGGGCGGTCGGACAGAACCGATCATGGTAACAAAACTTTAGGCGAGGCCGGTTTTCTAACCGGCCTATTTTTTGTTTGATTATCCCCTCCCGGAAGAAGACCGAAAAAAGTCTGAGGGACGGAGCCCGGTCATTGCCCTCACCTCATGTACAAAATGGGCCTGATCATAGAACCCAAGGTCGAAATAGTGTTTTTCTTTACGCAGCAGGTCCCTGTCAGGGTAAATGTTAACCAGTTGCTGGAACCTGACGACCCGGCAGAACGTCTTCGGGGGTGTCCCGATAAACTGGAGAAAAAGTCTGCGCAGGTGGCGGGGACTAATTCCCTCACCGCTATACTTGTCAAGCGTCAGATTTCCTTTGCAGGAATAGATTCGTTCAAGCACAGAAAGCAGACGTCCGTCCGGCACTGTTCTCTTTTTCGTAAGGTAACTGCAGAAGAAAAGGTTCAGCTTTTTCCTGAGGGTTTCTATGTCCTGTGTGTCTTCAAGGTGAAGTCGGATGAGGTCTGCAAGGTCTTGCCAGACCAGCTTCAGGTCATAGACCGTCCCCGACAGCCTTTCGCCGGGGATACCGGTAAGAACTGTAAAGGCAGCCGGATAAAAACGGATACCGAAATAGCGGAACTGCGGTGGCATTTCGAAATGGGTATACCGGGAAGTAAACCCCATGACATAGGATTGCCGCGGATCCTCAACATTAACGAAAACATCTGTGCACCCGTCGGCAACCACCCGGTACAGAGCGCCGGTCGGGCTTTTTTGCTGCGGCAGAAGCTCCCAGTAACACCTGATCAGATTACAGAGGACGGGTGCGGCATCCCATTCCGCATAACAGATCCCGCTGCCTCCTGGCGGCTGTAAGGGATGATAAAGCCGGCTGGTTTGTAGTAAGTCCATTTCAGGGCATTTCCGGGATACCATACGAAGTTACTGAAGCGTGCCGGTACCTGCCGTTTCTATACCGGGTGGAAATTTAACCGGCCCATACGCTATCGGTCAATCCCTGGCACCCTTCAACATGTACTTGTCCCAATAACCCTCTGCGGGTACGGTCTGCTCGACAATATCGATATAGATACCATTCGGATCAATGATGCCAAACCGTTTTTGTCCCCAGGGTTCGGACCTGATAGGGTAATAGATCTCGATGCCTTTCCGGTTCACCTTTCGGTACATGTTCTCTGCATCCGATACCTGCAGGGTGAGCCAGAAGCCGGCGTCCGGACGGATGGCAGGTGCGGAGGGAGGTGCCGATGGATGGTCTTCATGCATCAGAGCGATGGTGTGCATATCTGTTCCGGGCGCTTTGAGCAGAACAAACCAGCTGGACTCGAATATGGTTTCAAAGCAAAGCAGTTTTGTGTAAAACTCTTTGCTTTGCTTTAGTTTTTTGGTGATGATTCCGGGGTACATGCTTTGAAATCTCATAGGCGAATCGTTGCCGGGAGTTTGTGCAAAGGCGGCTGGAAACTGCAGCAGCCACAATATGACGACCATTGGGATGCATTTCATATCTGTTGTTTGGCATAAAATTCCGGCATTGCGCAGAAACAGAATTGTAAAAATGGGACAGGTTTTCCGGCTGAAATCTGTTGCAGATCAAACGGAGGACCCGTTGCAAGCCGGTTTGTATCCCGCCCTTTCCTCTATCAGGTTTAGTATGTCGTAACCATATTGCCATTCGTCGAAAAGCAATATCCGTCATAGGGGTGATTTGTTCCCTTCCTGTTTTGCTCTAAAGACAATCTATGATCAGAAATGTAGCATCAGTTCTGTTTTTTATCACGATCAGCTTACCACTGTGGGCGCAACGGAACCAATACTCACCGGAAGGACAAAAAACAACTTCAGTCAGTGAGCGGCTTATAGCATGGTCGGTGCAGGACCTCAACATCGCTGTTCTCACCGACTCGGTCAGGTTTCGTTATTCGGGGACCCGGACGTCGCAGTTTAACGAAAACCTGCTGGCATACAACCCTGACTTCAGGTTTCCGTCCTACAGGAGCGATCTCATTCTTTATGATTCGATGATCAGCTACGATTTTTCCGGAGGACAGCCTATGTGGCGGACCAGGGGCTATCAGAACGACACGACGATTGCTTTCGAAAGAGACGATTATGAGCTAAATCTCTGGACCTGTGATCTGCAGGGCAGAATTACGAAGAACCAGCGTTTTTATCTTGCTTCCGGAGTTGTCCTGGATACATTGTACCGGACTTATTATTTCTATGATGCGCTGAACCGGCTGGCTGGTGATAGTACGGAGGTAAAAACCGGTACGGGCTGGGTAATGGATCGAAAGCTGGTATATACCTATGACAATCTAAACAGGATGAACTCCAGAACGGTCTACCAGATGGACAACGGGACCTGGCTGCCTTCGGCAAGGGAGAGCCGCACCTATGCCCAGAACGGTAAGCTGCAGGAGGAAGTTTACCAGGAATTTGACGGAACTGCCTGGATCAACCAGGGCAAGGATTCGTTCGGCTATGCGGGCAACGCCAGGGTATATGCTGCGAGCTTCTTCTGGACCGGGCTTATCTGGCTGAAAGATGAGATCGAAATCCGGGAGCTGGATACGCTCGGCAGACCGGTACTGGTGAAAACCTGGGAGGTTTATGCACCGGATGATACAACCTATCTGGAGATCACCCATACGGTACACAATAATCCCGAGACCATATATTATACCAGGGACACGGTGCAGCGGCTGACAACCTACTATTACGAACCGTACAATGTTACTGATGTTCCCGGGTTGCCGGATGTGCCGGGACCTGTTCTGTTCCCCAATCCCGCCAGGGACGTCCTTTATGTAGCAGGACCTGGCAGCAGCGAGGGCTACTGCATTTTCAACGCCGCGGGTGTGCCGGTCCGGGCCGCTTCGGGCGGAACCTACGCAACACCTTTGGCTATATCACTGGAAGGGTTAAGTCCCGGAAACTACTTCGTCCGGCTTAATGCCGACCGGCAGGGCCGTTTGTCAGGCTTCATCAAAATGTGAGGATTGAAAGCGAAGGAATATACGGGGAGAGGTACCTTCCGTCACACCCTCCCTGAAGGCCTGATATCAATCACCCGCATCTGCAGCTTGGTGTTGCCATTGTATTCGTTTTCGTCAATCGTATAGACAACATCGAAGGGGCCTTTCTGGATGGTATCGAAGCGGGCAGCCATATTGAAGCCTATTCCGTCTACAATATCGCCGTTATGCTGGTGCACGACAAACTTTATATGCTGGTCTTTGACCACCTTTGAATAGCCACGGTAGTCATAAACATTCCTGGTCAGGAATACCGGTTTCAGGTTGACGGGTCCGAACGGTTCGAACTGCCGGATGATATTGTAGAACGGCTGGCGGATATCGGAAAGCCGGATCTCGGCATCTATCTCTATCTCCGGGATGAGCAGCTCCGGCGCTATGCGGCTCGACACCACTTCCTCAAACTTATCGGCAAACTCCTTTACCCGGTCCGGGTGCAGGGTCATACCCGCGGCGTAAAAATGTCCGCCGTAGTTTTCCAGCAGGTCGCGGCATTCATGCAGGGCTTCATAGATATTGAAGCCGCTTACCGAACGGGCAGAGCCTGTGACCTTGCCATTGCTATGGGTAAGCACAATCGTGGGGCGGTAGTAATGGTCAATGAGCCTGGAAGCTACGATGCCTACCACACCCTTATGCCAGTGTTCTTTGTACAGTACCGTGCTCTTGCGGTTGCTCATCAGCACATCTCCCTGTATCAGGGCAAGGGCTTCCTCCGTGATATTCTTATCTACCTCTTTCCGGTCGAAATTGTCGGACTGCAGCTGGGCAGCCAGGGAAGATACGAGCTCCGGGTCTTTTTCCACAAACAGCTCCACCGCCTTGCGGGCATCGTCCATTCTGCCGGCAGCATTCACCCTGGGGCCGATCACGAACACCAGATCTGAGACGCAGAGTTCTTTCTTCACACCGGAGATATCCAGCAGCGTCCTGATGGCAAGGCAGGGATTCTCATTTACTTTCTTAATGCCATAGAATGCAAGGGTGCGGTTCTCCCCATCCATAGGCACAATATCGGCGGCAATGCTGGTGGCCACAAGGTCCAGGTATTCGAGCGCTTCTTCGGCAGGCAGTTTCCAGGCCAGCGCCAGCGCCGAAATAAGCTTAAAACCAATGCCGCAGCCGCTGAGCTCTTTGTAAGGGTAGGGACAGTCGGACTGCTTCGGATTCAGGATCGCGTAGGCTGGCGGCAGCTTGGAATCAGGGGTATGGTGGTCGCAGACAATGACATCTATGCCTAAGGTCTGGGCATAATTGATCAGCTCTACCGACTTAATGCCGCAGTCCAGCGTGATCATCAGCGTATAGCCGTTGGCATGGGCAAAGTCTATACCCTGTTTGGAGATGCCGTAGCCCTCGCGGTAGCGGTGAGGGATGTAAAAACCGAGCTCACCTTTATAGTGCTTTTTGAGAAAGGAATAGACGACTGCGACCGAGGTGGTGCCATCCACATCATAATCGCCATATACCAGGATGCGTTCATGCCACTCCACAGCTTCGGAAATGCGGGTAACAGCCTGCTTCATCCCTTTCATCAGGAAAGGGTCATGAAGCTGATCGATACTGGGGCGGAAGAAAGAGCGGGCGCTCTCGTAGGTATTGATACTGCGAACAGCAAGCAGCCTGCAGAGAGCCGGATGGATCTTCAGCTCCTCACATAGTTGTTGAATGTGCTTTTCGTTGGCAGGCTTTAGTGTCCAGCGTTTATCCCTCATTGCCGAAATCCAGTTGTTGCACCGCCTGATGATAATCCTGTACCCAGGCATCCAGCTTGTCGCCGAACTGCTGACTGGATACATTGCTGAAGAAATCGCCTTCATTCATGATCCTGCCCAGCAGCTGGTCCTGCGCCTGAATGCATTGCAGTGCGGTAGCATAAGGGGTATGGCTGAAAGACACCATTTCATAAACGGAGATGAACTGATCGGGATATCGCTTGCCAAGCTCCTTCTCTATCTTCTTCCGCTCCAGGAAATGAGGATCAGCCACTTTGTCCCTCATTTCCACAAAGTTAAGTAATGCGAGCTGCGCCACCGCATCCCCGTTCGGCTTTCTGTAGGAGTCGTAGCGGTCCAGGATGGTCGTCCAGTCCTCACCGTGCTTATCCATGAGCCCGGAGAGGATGGTGCAGTCTTCGAAGCCCGCGTTCATGCCCTGTCCGTAGAAAGGCACGATAGCATGGGCGGCGTCGCCTATCAGCGCGCTCTGGTCCTTGTAATGCCAGGGCTTTATATGGGTAGTGATCAGCGAAGAGGTAGGGTTATTGAAGAAATCTTCCAGCAGTGTCGGCATCATCGGCACGGCATCCGGAAAGTGCCGGGTGAAGAATGCTGTTACGTCCGCTTCCGTTTGCAGGGCGGCAAAGGAAATCTCGCCCTCGAAAGGGAGGAACAGCGTGCAGGTAAAGGTCCCGTCGGTATTGGGCAGGGCAATGAGCATGAAGTTCTTGCGCGGCCAGATATGGAGCGCGTTCTTTTCCATGCGCAGGCTGCCGTCCGCTGCGGGCGGAATGGTCAGCTCCTTATATCCGTGCTCGAGGTAATGATGGGAAGCATTTACCCGGTCCATTTGTGCATAGCTGCCGCGCAGGGCCGAGAAGGCGCCGTCGGCACCGAACAGCAGGTCGGCATCTGCGGTCTGCTCCGCACTGGTATTGATATCCTGCAGGTATAGCCTGTTTGCAGGAACATCCACCCGGGCGCAGCGCTGCTCGAAATGGATATTGACCCCTATGTCCTCCGCAAGGCTCATCAGCTTTTTATTCAATTCTCCCCGGCTCACAGAATATATCGCCTCGTTGTTCCTGCCGTACTGCTGGAATGCGGCGGTGCCATCGGGCTGATGCAGGTACCGCCCGTACATCGGTATGGCAATGGCTTCCATCTCGCTGCGCAGCCCCGCGAGTTCCAGCGCACGCCAGCCCCGGGCGCTCATGGCCAGGTTGATAGACCTGCCGGCGGCGATCCTGGCACTGCGCATATCGGGGCGGCGCTCATATACAGTGACAGGATAGCCTTTTTTCTTCAGCATGATGGACAGCAGGGAGCCTACGAGCCCTGCGCCCAGTATAGTAACGGAACGAGCCATTGATACTTATTTTGACCTGCCAAAGTAATAAATTAATGGCTCAATGGCTCAATGGCGCGATGGCTCAATGAGAATGTGCTGATGCGCTGATTTGCTGATGTGCTAATGAAAGCGAATTGCTCAGTAACTCAATGGCGCGATGGCTCAATGGTGTGGCATGTAAAGGCGTGAAGACGTAAACTCGCATAGGCGAAGGGTTCCCTGTTTTTCTGGTGATGTGGAAACAGTTGTAGCGGAATAATTCTTAGTCACATTAAAGGAAAAAATGATTGTCATTGTCAACTATTCCACCGACGAGGATTACGTTGAAGCCGCCCCATGGAATGAAGTCAGAAGGGCAGAAAAGCAGAGGGGCAGAAGGCAGAGGGCAGTGTGCTGAAAGCAAATTATGATCGCCTTCTTTGGTGCGGAACTCACCTCAAAAAGGTCTTTTCCGACAGGGGGAAAAGGGTGTCTGACATTCTGGCATTCGAATTCACCCCGAATCAGACCCGAATTAACCCCGAATGTTCCCCGAAGGTACCCCGAAGGTACTACGAAGGTACTACGGAGGTACTCCCCCGGAACTTTCCCGCGGCCGCTGACGCTTTGGCAGAGGCGGTAAAGCCGTAAAGCCGTAAAGTCGTAAAGGCGTGAGCAGGTAACATAGCAGGAAGTTCATTGCTGTATCTCCTGGCATATGCAACACATCAGCTATGCATACCGGGAGCATTTCCCGCGGTATATCCGACCATACCCGTCCCGCAGTTTCAGGGAACAGGCACAGTGCGGAGAAACAGGAAAGGGGAGAGGAGGGTTCAGATCAGTCATTTTTGGTGCTTTTTTCACCCCTATCAACTCCGGTGGAACTCCGTAGCTGGAGCGGGTTTGGAGCGGGTCGGACCCATACCCGTTCCATACCCGTTCCATACCCCCTCCATACCGGCTCCATAAATAGGGAAGCGAAGGGGTTCTGAAAGAGAGATTGTACAGGGAAACAGAGCCGGTGATGAGGAAAGTACGGAGAATACAGCACGCGGTGCGATGCGAAACCCCGTCGGAAACAGCTGTTCTCGCGCCGGTTACATTAGCACAACTTTAGGAAATAATGTGGTTTAAGTTGTTACTTTTACGCCCACATACATTTAGAACCACATGCGACTGGCATTCTGGAAAAAAGATACTGCGCCTAAAAAGAAAAAATCGGTGCTTCGCGAGTGGCTGGATGCAGCCATCTTTGCGATCGTCGCCGCTACGATCATCCGCACCTTCCTGGTAGAGGCCTACACTATCCCTACAGGCTCCATGGAAGGGAGCCTGCTGGTTAACGACTATCTCTTCGTCAGCAAGCTGGCTTACGGTCCGAGGGTGCCCATGACACCGCTCTCCGTACCACTGGTGCACAATACGATGCCGGTCACCGGAGGAAAGTCCTATTCGGAGTCCGTGCAGTGGAAATACCGGCGCTGGTGGGGCTTTGGAGATATCGAGCGCAATGATGTGGTGGTATTCAACTTCCCGCATGGCGATACGGTGATGACTGACGCCCCCGAGGCGGACTATTACTCGCAGGTGCGGGTAGAAGGGCGCCCCGCAGTACTGGCAGGGCATGAAATCATCACCCGCCCCGTGGATAAGAAAGACAATTATATCAAACGTTGTGTAGCCGTGCCGGGCGATGTCCTGGAGATCAGGGATGCGGTCGTGTACATCAACGGCCAGCAGGCGCCTTTATACCCGCATTCCAAGCGTCTGTACCAGGTACAGACAAACGGCATTCTCTCCGAGGAAATGCTCGCCGATCATAATGTGGAGGTAGCGGCCGCAGGAAACAATACCTATTTCCTCTTTATAGAGAACGGAGAGGTGCCCGCAATCCAGAAGCAGCCGCAGGTGGTGCGCTTTATGCCGGCGGTGGTAGCCAAAGGAGAAACGGGATCCGTAAAGGACTGGGCTTTTCCGCACGATACCGTAAACTTCAAATGGAACCTGGATAATTTCGGCCCGCTGACGATGCCGAAAAAAGGCACGACCGTTGCGCTGACACCGCAGAACATTGCGCTGTACCGCAGGATCATACAGGTATATGAAAAGAACCAGTATGAAGAGCGGGACGGTCAGTTTATTATCAACGGCAAGCCTGCCAGCAGCTATACCTTCAAGATGAACTATTACTGGATGATGGGTGATAACAGGCATAACTCCCTGGACTCCCGCTACTGGGGCTTTGTGCCGGAAGATCATATCGTGGGCAAAGCCTGGTTTGTATGGCTGAGCTACGGACCCGATGGCGTAAGATGGCGCAGGATCCTGAGAAGTGTAAAGACCCTGGAAGAATAATAGCACAGACAGCATATCATAGAGAAAAGACCAGCCTGGCTGGTCTTTTTCATTACTGCTGAGGTATAAAATTTTTCTGTGTTTTATTTTGGTTTAATGATTGAGAATCATGTACTTTACAGTCAGTCAACCGGTTTCCGGTTCTTTCCATTCTACACCAGAGAGAACATTAACGAGAGAGAATATTTTTATTGTGAGTTTTTCCTTTGAGAGAGGTAAATGAAAAAGTTGCGTTTGATCAAACCCTGGCATCTGAGAGCAGTACGTCAGAAATTATATTCCATTCCTGCAAGCAATATTCAGTTTCCCCCGGGCTGTGCTCCTGAAGGTGCAGCAATGTGTTGCAGCCGCATGCATGATGCCGGTCCCAGGCTGATGACAATGGCCCGTCCTGTTGCAGCTCCAGCGTCGGCAAACTATGTAAAGCGTTTCGCTGCGGCCGCAGGAAGGTTGGGTGTGTGGATATTCCACTAACATTATAGCTGTCAGTTTTACATTGCGTTCTTCTAACCATTAGAGCAGTAGTGCACTACACTGGGAGGAAAATGTGATTATTTATTTTATGTTTTTCTGTGCATATTGCAGGACTGGCACTTTTTTTAAGCGATCACAGATTACTGAAATTCTTTTAAGCAAAATTCATCATGCCACGCCACATTTATGAATCCGGAATTATTGGCAATTGCGGATTTCTCGCCCATGTCAATAAGAACACGAACATTTCCTGGCTTTGCTGGCCGCGCTTCGACAGCAGCTTTGTTTTCGGCAGCCTGCTGGACACTAAAAAAGGAGGGGAGTTTTCCATTCTTCCGGACAACGGGTTTACCTCCACGCAGCACTACATAGAGAACACGAATGTGCTGGTGACGGAGGTGACCACCGCCGACGGAAGTAAATACCGGATAACCGACTTTGCGCCCAGGTTCCGGCTTTACGAGCGTTATTTCCGTCCGCTGATGCTGATAAGGAAAGTGGAGCCGATAGTCGGCAATCCTAAGATCAAGATCACCTGCCGCCCGGTTGGCGAGTATGGCAGCATAGAGCTGACACCTTACCAGGGCAGCAACCATATCGAGTTCCTCGGAATTGACAAGCCGCTGCGCCTTACCACGAACGTATCTACCAACTTTGTCCTGGATCAGCAGTTCTTTGTGCTGAACGAGACGAAATACATGGTGCTTACCTACGGACTCCCGCTGGAGGCACCGCTGGCAACAACTGCCGAAGATTTCCTGATGCGCACCATTACCTACTGGAGGGGCTGGATAAAGAATACCGGTATCGGCAACATGTATCAGCAACAGGTGATCCGCTCGTCGCTGGCGCTGAAGATCCACCAGTATGAAGACACCGGCGCCATCATCGCCGCCAGCACCACCAGCCTGCCCGAATATGACGGCAGCGGCCGCAACTGGGACTACCGGTACTGCTGGCTGCGCGATGCCTACTACATCCTGGCGGCGTTCAACAATATCGGTCACTTCGAAGAGGCTGAGGAATACTTCCATTTCATAGCCAATGTATCATTACGCGAAGGCGGACGCTACAACCCGCTGTACAGGATCACCGCAAATGCCGACTTCGATGAGAAGATCGTGGACCTGGAAGGTTATCTGGGCAATAAGCCGGTGCGCGTGGGTAACCAGGCCGTAGAGCATATACAGAACGATACCTACGGACAGGTCATGCTATCCCTGCTGCCGCTTTATACGGATCGCCGTTTTATTATTGAAGAAAGACAGGACTCCAGCCGCTGGATCAATGATATTCTCTCCCGCATCGAGGATACGATCGATGAGCCGGATGCAGGCATCTGGGAATTCCGCACGATGGCGCACCATCACTGCTATACCAACCTTTTCCAATGGGCGGGCTGTAAGGCAGCGATCAAGATGGCCCGCCATATCGGCGATGAGCAGCTGCAAAACAGGGCTGCCAACCTGATGAAGAAGGCCGCTGAAAAGATCGAAGCCTGCTACGATCCGGAGCGTAAGGTCTATACGATGGCCATAGGTGTGAAGGAGCTGGACGCCAGCACGCTGCAGCTGATCATGATGCATTACCTCGATCCGAACTCGCAAAGGGCGAGAGATCATCTTATCGGACTGGAACGAGAGCTGAAGGCCGAGCATGGACTGTTCTACCGCTACATTATGGCTGACGATTTCGGCAAGCCGAAGACTACTTTCCTCATCACCGCATTCTGGTATGTAGAGGCATTGGCCAGCGTAGGCAGGGTAGAGGAGGCCATCGAGAATTTCAACAGCCTCCTCAAGTTCACCAATCACCTGGGCCTGCTCAGCGAGGATGTGGACGCAACCGATGGCAGCCAGTGGGGTAACTTCCCGCAGGCATACAGCCACGTAGGCCTGATGAACGCTGCCAACAGAATAGCGAAAAAGCTGGATTACCCGGGATTCCTGGATTAGCGTGCTTAAACTATAATAGATTGCCGCCTTTTTAAAGGGCGGCATTTTTTTTGACCGGCAGTGGCAGCCAGCTTGCCCGAAACATAGTGGCAGATAAAAAAAGCCACCCGGTCAGGGCGGCTTTTTATGTGAACTATAGTATCTGTTTTAAACGAGGTTGATGTCGAAGTTGACCAGCTCTACGAACAGGTCTATCCGGTCGCTGATATCATCACGGGTGATCTCCTGCAGGCGGGTGGGCCCGAACTTCTCTACGCAGAAAGAAGCCATGGCAGATCCTACGATGATAGCCGTTTTCATATTGTCGTAAGAGATGTCTTTGGTGCGGGCAAGATGGCCAATGAATCCACCGGCAAACGTATCGCCGGCGCCGGTAGGATCGAAAACATCCTCAAGCGGCAGGGCAGGTGCGAAGAATACATGGTCTCCATGGAACAGGAGTGCGCCGTGTTCGCCCTTCTTGATGATCAGGAATTTCGGCCCCATCTCCTGGATCTTTGCCGCAGCTTTCACAAGGCTGTATTCACCGCTCAGCTGGCGGGCCTCGCTGTCATTTACCAGGAGCACATCCACCATGCCGATCACTTCTTTCAGTTCGTCCATGGCGCTTTCCATCCAGAAGTTCATGGTGTCCATTACGATCAGCTTCGGGCGCTTCTTCAGCTGGTTGATCACGCTTTTCTGGACCGCAGGCAGCAGGTTGCCCAGCATCAGGAACTCACAGTCCTGGTAGCTGTCAGGCAGCTGAGGGTTGAACTGTGCCAGTACATTAAGGTCGGTAACCAGGGTGTCGCGGGTGTTCATGTCCATATGGTAGCGGCCGCTCCAGAAAAAGCTTTTACCGTCCTTCACCACCTCAACCCCCTCAAAGGCAACCCCTCTTTCCCGGAGCGCTTCGATCTCTTCCTGCGGGAAGTCCCCCCCGATGATCGAGACCTGCTTGATAGGCTGATAAAAATTGGAAGCAGACCAGGCAACGTAAGTGGCTGAGCCACCGATGATACGATCTACTTTTCCGAAAGGGGTTTCCAGGGCATCAAACGCCATGGTGCCGACTACTATCAAAGACATACAGATAACAAATTTGGCGCAAAGGTAATGTTTGAACGGAGATTTTACCCACCGGAATGGCATGCTCTTTTAGCCATTCTTTTAAAAGCAGCATTATGAGCAACCAGGATAAGAACAAAGCGACAGATCATAAGAACGCAGGTGTGCCACCGGAAGACAGACGCTATGGCGACAGGCAGAACCCACTCGAAGCAAATGGCAGCCAGCGCCACCAGCAGACCGACGGCTCCAGCGGTAAGGCTGACCAGGTGCGGGTGTCGCAAAAAGACACCTATAAGGAAGGTCATGACGACCAGGATATATTCGATATGAACTCCCTGGGCGGTAAGGTGGGCGACCCTGACGATAACAAGGGGGAATAGTAACTGTATTGTATGGTGTCAGGCTATTTTCCGGCGAGGTCCTTTACCATCTGTGCGGCCATCAGCGACTGCAGCATGATGACAGGAAACTCGGCCGACATCTTGCGCCCTGCCGGCGAGCTATAGAACCGGTTCAGTTCCTTCAGCTCCTGCAACGTGAACCTGCGCCGGTAAATGCTGTTGATAGCATTGTCCAGCAGGCGCTTCCCCCTGCCAACAGTGAAATATGCCGTCATTTCCGCGGCCTGCGCTTCTGTAAGATCATTGTTCTTCACATCTTCCCGGATCTTGAATGCGATCGCTTCACCGATGTTAAAGCCTCCGCCCAGGGTGCGGAGCTTATTGATCTCTTTCGTGATCGCGTCGTCCGGCATTGCAGTGGTGTCCGGTACATAAGCTGCCAGCGCAGCGGTTATCCGGGAGAACGTAGCCGAGTCAGGGACTGCGCTCTGGGCACTGCTTTCAGGCGCCGACAATATCAGAAACGTCAGTACTGTTATTAGTTTTCTCATATCATTTATTTTCGGGGGTGGTGCCGGTAAGCGCCGGGCTGTCCAATGGCAAAATAGGTCTTTTTTCTCCGGAGCGGCGTACAGGTAATGCGAAAGCTGGTCAAAAAGCTACCTTTATAAGACGGGTATAGATCCAACCTGTACTGTGGTCATGATCTCGATTGTATTGCCGGGTGTCACGGCGATTGCCGCTTTTGCTCTGGGTTATTTCCTGAGAAAGCTGCTGGGAGAAAAGCATTTAATATCAAGGCAGGAGCTGGAGACAGTGCGCGAAGGGCATGCAAAAGCAATGACTGCTCATGCGGCGCAGGTTGCCAGGCTCGAGGCGGAGCTCAGCTTCAGCATGGAAAAGCTTGAGCTGGCAAAGCAGGAGCGGCAGGAGATAACTGAAAATATGAGCCGGGAATTCCGGATTATGGCTGCTACCATCATTGAAGATAAATCGGCCCAGTTTTCCCGCCGGCAGGAAGAACACCTGAAGCTGATCCTGGATCCGCTGAAGACGCAAATCGATACATTCAGGAAAGACTACCAGGTGGGGCGGCAAAAGGAAACGGAGGAACGGATCTCTTTGCGGGAGCAGATCCGGCAGATGGTAGCGTTGAACCAGACACTCTCGCAACAGGCTAACAACCTTACCGCAGCGTTGCGGGGTAATGTAAAACAGCAGGGTAACTGGGGAGAGATGATACTGGAGAGCATGCTGGAATATGCCGGCCTGCGTAAAGGATACCAGTATTTCGTACAGGAGCAGGGCAGGAACGCGGAGGGACAGATCATCCAGCCCGACATTATTGTCCGCTATCCGGACAAAAGGGCGATTGTCATTGATGCGAAAGTCACCCTGGTGCATTATGAAGGATATACATCAGCTCCTGACCCCGATGCACAGCAGCAGTCGCTGCAGCTGTTGCTGCGATCCCTCAAAAACCATATTGACGGGCTCAGTGCCCGGTCTTACGGGGATGTGGACGGCGCACTGGACTTTGTAATGATGTTCGTGCCCGTTGAAGCCGCGTATATCACCGCGCTGCAGGCTGATCCCCGGCTCTGGCAGTATGCTTATGACAGGAAGATATTGCTGATTAGCCCCGCCAACCTCATCGCCGCCATGAAGATCATAGCTGATATGTGGCAGCGCGACAGCATCAACCGCGAGGCACACCTGATCGCAGACAGGGCCGGCAAGTTGTATGACAAGCTGGTACTCTTCGTAGATAATTTTGAAAAGGTGGGAACACAGCTTCAGAAAGCACAGGATACCTGGCAGGATGCCTATCGCCAGCTATCGAAAGGCAGGGGTAATATGATCAGCCAGGCAGAGCAGATGAAATTGTTCAGGGCCAAAGCTTCTAAATCGCTTCCGGGTAGCATGGTGGAGACGGCACTGGATGAGGATGCCGCCTCAGGACCCGGTACGGAATAAATAAGCCCTGCATGCGCACGGCTTCCAGTTATTTCTTACGGCTGAAAAAATCCCGCAGATCCCGGCTCATATCTTCTCCGCGTTTCTTGAGATCCTGCAATTCCACGGCTACGTTCCTGGAGATAGTGTGGAAATTCATGGGCTGCCCGCCCGTCATATAGGCAATGTCCTGTGGCGTGGTGGGGTAGGGAATGACGATCCACGCAATGATATACGCAATTACACCGATGCCGGCAGTCAGGAACAGGATGACCAGGATCAGACGGATGATCACCGGATCAATATCGAAATAATTGGCAATACCGCTGCAGACGCCGCCCAGCCATTTATCATTGGGATTGCGGTAAAGCCTGCGTTGTCCGGATGTATTAATTTGCTGTTGTCCGGTATACGGTCCCGGCAGATACGGGTTTACCGGGTCTGCAGTCTCGGCGCCCAGGGTGTATGCAGGTCCCAGCGTCTCGATCACTTTGCTCACGTCGCTCTGGTCAATGCAAGGCGTGCCTGTCTGCAGCCGGATTCCAAACAGTTCAGCGATCCGGTTTTCGATATCGGTGATGATCTCATCACGTCCTGCCTCTTTTTCGAAATGACGTTCAAGGGAGCGGATGTAATCGCGCAGCATCAGGTACGCGTCTTCTTCGATAGGGATGAGCCTTCCGGCAATATTGATCTGAATGATACGTTGCATATTGTTCTGTTTTTAGATGGATGTAGTTAAATGATTGACGGCGTTGCTGAGGTCATCCCAGCTTTGCTTCAGCCGGGCGTAGAACTTAAGTCCGGTCTTTGTTAAGGAATAATACTTCCTGGGCGGACCTGAGGGTGATTCTTCCCAGCGGTAAGTAAGCATATCCGCGTTCTTCAACCGCGTGAGCAGGGGGTACAATGTCCCCTCCAGCACGATCAGGTTCGCTCCCTTCAGCTGTTCGAGTATATCGCTGGGATATGCTTCTTTCTCGCGGTGTATGATCCCCAGGATACATAACTCCAGTAACCCCTTACGCATCTGCGATTCCGTATTGTCTATCGTCATAGTTCCTGTTTACAGGAGCAAATCTATAGTAAAAACAGGTACTATACAATACATAGTACCTTCCTAAGCTTAGGAATCCCGTCAAAGGGGTTAGTTTTCAGGCGGTTGATCCCGAAAAATTTGAAGTTGCCGGCGGGATGAAGGACATTTGCACCATGTTATTTTCGAAGATTGGGCCAGAGGATATAGCATTTTTCCGATCGGTAACCGGCGATCAATGGGTGATCTGCGAGGAGGAACAGCTGCGCATCAGCGGCTCTGACCAGACCGAAGACCTGTGTTTTCTGCCCGAGGTGGTGCTTCGTCCGGGCAGCACCGGCGAGATCAGCCAGATCCTTCGTTACTGCTCCGGGCACAGCATACCAGTCACCCCCCGGGGCGCCGGCACCGGATTGAGCGGTGGTGCTTTGCCTGTGCATGGGGGCGTATCGCTGGACATGCGGCGGTTTAACAAAATCCTGGAGCTTGACAAACGAAATCTGCAGGTAACCACAGAGCCGGGGGTGATCACACAGGAGCTGCAGGAGTTCGTAAGGGCGGCGGGGTTAATGTATCCCCCGGATCCGGCCAGCAGGGGATCCTGTTTTATAGGGGGAAACGTAAGTGAGAACTCCGGTGGCCCGAGGGCCGTGAAGTATGGGGTCGTGAAGGACTATGTGCTGAACCTGGAAGTTGTGCTGCCCACAGGTGAAGTTATCTGGACCGGCGCCAATGTTCTGAAGAATGCGACGGGCTACAATCTGACCCAGCTGATGGTGGGCAGCGAAGGCACGCTCGGAGTAATCACGAAGATCGTGCTGCGCCTGGTGCCTGCCGTGCAGCACGACCTGCTGATGCTGGTACCTTTCCGCTCCGCCGGTCAGGCCTGCGAGGCTGTGAACGCAATTTTTTTAGGAGGATATACCCCTTCTGCGCTTGAATTTATGGAACGTGATGCGATCGAGTGGGCGATGCGCTATGTGCAGCAGTCTCCCGTCCCGCTGCCGGAAGACATACAGGCACACCTCCTGATAGAAGTGGATGGCAATCATCCCGGCCAGCTTTATGAGGAGATCGAAGCAATAGCGGGTATTGTCCAGGGGTTCGATATCGGTGAGATTCTCTTCGCAGAAAGCAGTGAGCAAAAAGCCATGCTCTGGAACCTGAGACGGAAAGTGGGCGAGGCGGTCAAGAGCAATTCGATCTATAAGGAAGAGGATACGGTCGTTCCCAGGGCGGAGCTGCCGGCACTGCTGCAAGCAATCAAAAGGATCGGGAAGGAATATGGTTTCCATTCCGTTTGCTACGGCCATGCCGGCGACGGAAACCTCCATGTCAATATAGTAAAGCAGGACATGAGCGATGAAGACTGGAAGCATAAGCTGCCCGAGGGTATCCGGGAGCTGTTCGGGGAGGTGGTAAGGCTGGGCGGCACTATCTCGGGCGAGCATGGCATCGGGCTGGTTCAGAAAAATTACCTGGATATAGCCTTTGATCCGGTGCAGATCGGACTCATGAAAGGCATCAAACAGCTGTTTGATCCTAAAGGAATCTTAAATCCGGGTAAAATCTTTGCAGACTAATACACGAACGGCTACCTTCATACGTTAATTAATAAATTTGCGGTAATAACACTATATGAAGCAATTATTGCTCTCTGTCCTGATCCTTGCCGGTTTTTGCGCGGACGCACAGGATGTATACACAAGCAGCGGACGTCCTGTTAATTCCAGACGGAGGCAGGAAAAGGAAAAGGGTTTCAATAAAGATAATATCATTTACGGCGGCGGGCTCAGCCTGCAGTTCGGCAATGTGACCAATGTAGGTATTACCCCTGTCATTGGTTATAAGTTCAGCGAAAAGTTTGCGGCCGGTGTCGGGTTGGGTTACGGATATGTCCGTTTCAAGGATTTCTACGAGGTTTATGACATCAGTCAGGGACGGATGCTGCTGAAACCTCTGAAAATGCATTCTTTTTCAGGCAGTATCTGGGCCCGGTATATTGTATTCGACAATGTATTTGTGCATGCCGAGCCTGAGTATAATATTGTCAAGTACAATGACTATCCGACGGGGCTCAATGTTGAGGAGAAAGAAAGCCTGAGTATTCCGGCCTGTCTCGTGGGCGCCGGTTACCGGTTCCAGCTTTCCGACAGGGCGTCTATGGTAGGCATGCTCCTCTATGATGTGGTTCAGGATGAGAACAGTCCGTACAGGAACCGGATATTTCCCCGGCTTGGATTTAATATAGGCTTTTAAAAACTATATATTTTAAAGGAAAGGCTTTGCCCGAACGGCAAAGTCTTTTTTATTTTGGCGGATATGAATTCAACGCTGCTGCTGCTGATCGTGCTGGCCTACTTTGCTTTGCTGCTGGGTATTGCTTTCTATACCTCGAGGAATTCTACCAACGAGTCTTTCTTTATCGGGAACCGGAGCAGTAAATGGTGGGTTGTTGCCTTTGGAATGATAGGTACCTCCCTGTCCGGGATGACTTTTATTTCCGTGCCCGGTACCGTCGGACATGTCAATGCCAAGACAGGGCTGCCGGGGGGCTTTGATTATTTCCAGGTAGTGATCGGCTACCTGATCGGTTACTTCGCTGTCGCCTATATATTACTGCCGCTCTATTACAGGCTGCATGTCACCTCCATCTACACCTACCTGGAGCAGCGCCTGGGCGTGACTGCTTACAAAACCGGGGCGCTCTTCTTCATTCTGTCACGTACGCTGGGTGCAACACTGCGCCTCTACCTGGTGATCAAGGTACTGGAGCTTTTTGTACTGGAGGATATGGGCATTCCCTTCGAGTATACGGCAATCCTGATCCTTGCGCTCATTCTTCTTTATACTTACCGGGGTGGGGTAAAGACCATCGTCTGGACCGATACCCTTCAGACCACATTCATGCTCCTTGCCCTGCTGGTCTGCGTTGGCTATATCATGAGTTCTCTGGGCAAGGATATACCAGGAGCCTGGGAAGCCATGAGCAATGCCGGTTATACCCGGTTGATCAACACCGATCCGATGTCGGGCGGGTTTTTCCTGAAGCAGATCCTGGGGGGAGCCTTTATCACCATCGCCATGACCGGCCTGGATCAGGAAATGATGCAGAAGAACATCAGTGTTACGAACCTGAAAGACTCCCAGAAGAATATGATTACCCTCAGCTTCCTGCAGGCGATCGTTGTGTTCATCTTCCTGTCCCTGGGGGCGCTGCTTGCTTTATATGCAGCGGCAAACGGAATTACCGAAACGGGTGATAACCTGTTTCCGGCAATTGCAGTAAAGAGCGGACTGCCGTTCTTTATTACCGTCTGTTTCCTGATTGGGCTGGTAAGCGCATTGTTCCCAAGTGCGGATGGCGCCCTGACAGCCCTGACCTCTTCCTGGTGCATCGATATTCTGGGCATCAAGAAACGCAACGACTGGAGCGAGGAAAAAAAGAAAAAAGTGAGGCTTATCGTACATAATGCTTTTGCCATTGTGTTCCTCATTTGTGTGTTTTACTTCCGGGAAGTGGATAATGGATCCCTGATCCAGACCCTGCTGGTGGTAGCCGGTTACACCTATGGGCCCCTGCTGGCGCTGTTTACCTTTGGTATCTTCACGAGACGGATGGTGAATTCCGGTGCCATACCGATTGTCTGCCTGATTGCCCCCGTAGCCTGTTATATGCTGAAACAGAATGAGAAAACCCTGCTCGGTGGTTATGTAATCGGTACGGAACTCCTAATAATAAACGCCGCCTTGGCTTTTATTCTATTAATTTTATGCTCTAAAAAAGGGGACGCGGCCTCAGCACCGGGAATGAACGATGAAAGAACAACTCACTAAAATAAAGCTCAGGGACTGGACCGAGACCCGGGCGCACTCCAGCTGGCAGGTATTCAAGATAATGTCCGAATTTGTCCAGGGCTTCGAGTCCCTTGCCAAGATAGGTCCGTGCATCTCTATCTTCGGATCGGCCAGAACAAAACCCGGACAGAAATATTACGAGCTCACCGTTGAGATCGCCCGGAGACTGGCGGAAGAAGGATTCGGCATCATCACCGGCGGCGGACCCGGCATAATGGAAGCAGGTAATAAAGGTGCCAACATGGCCGGCGGCAGATCGGTAGGGCTCAATATCGAGCTCCCCTTCGAGCAGCATTTCAACCCTTTTATCGATAAGGACAAGAACCTGAACTTCGATTACTTCTTTGTTCGCAAAGTGATGTTCGCCAAATACTCCCAGGGCTTTATCATGATGCCGGGAGGATGGGGGACAATGGATGAGTTTTTCGAGGTAGCCACCCTGATCCAGACCCGGAAGTTTACCCAGACCCCGATGATCTGTATCGGTTCTGACTATTGGCAGGGACTGTTCGACTGGATGAAGAGCGTGATGCTGGATCAGTACAATAATATCAGCCCCGGCGATCTGGATATGATCCGTCTGTTCGACACAGCAGATGAGGTGGTCGCTTACCTTCATGAGTTTTATACCCATAACAAACTACAGCCTAATTTCTAAAGTATGACGCAGGTGTTGCTGCCAGCCGCGATTAACCGGTATGCTGAGGAGTTCACCACGGATGAGTCCGCAGTTCTGAGCGCCCTCAACCGGGAAACGCACCTGAAGATCGAGCTGCCGGTGATGCTATCAGGACAGCTGCAGGGAACATTCCTGCAGATGGTCAGCCATATGGTCCGCCCCCGCAGGGTCCTTGAGGTCGGTACCTATACCGGTTATTCTGCTATCTGCCTGGCCCAGGGCCTCCCGGATGACGGACTTTTGCATACTATTGACATCAATGAAGAGCTTGAAGACATGGCTTTTCGCTATTTTTGCCAGGCAGGATTAGAGAAAAAGATCATACAGCACATAGGTAAGGCAAAAGAGATCATTCCGGCGCTGGACGAGGAGTTTGACCTGGTATTTATAGACGCAGACAAGCAGAACTATCATCTGTACTATGATCTGGTCTTTGAAAAAGTTCCCACTGGCGGCTTTATACTGGCAGACAACGTCCTTTATGAAGGAGAAGTGATATTGCCTGAGACGGACAGATCGAGAAATGCGCGCGCCATTCACGCTTTTAATGAGAAGGTGCGGGAAGATAAGAGAGTAGAGCAGGTCCTGCTGCCGGTGAGAGACGGCATCATGATCATGAGGAAAATATCAAATTAAAACCGAAAAGAATTGCCCATGCGAAAAAGGAGGCTCGTCTGCATCTTGATGATGCTGTGTGCGGTTATCCGTATCAATGCTCAGGAGAAGTACAGCGAACGTGCAGTGAGATATATAGAGCAGTACAGAGACTGGGCTATTGCCGAGCAGCAGCGCACCGGCGTTCCGGCAGCCATTACGCTGGCGCAGGGCATTCATGAAACCAGCGGCGGACAAAGCGAGCTCGCTGCCAATGCCAACAATCACTTCGGTATCAAATGCAAAAAAGACTGGACCGGGCAGACCTATTCATACACGGACGACGCACCCAACGAGTGCTTCCGTAAATACGAGAGCGTGCTTAGCTCATACCGCGATCATTCCGACTACCTTCTTACCAACAAAAGATACGCATCACTTTTCGAGCTTGAGATCACTGACTATAAGGGTTGGGCAACAGGGCTGAAACGTTGTGGTTATGCCACCAACCCCAAATACGCGCAGATCCTTATTAAGCTTATAGAAGATTACAGGCTTAATGATATTACTGTTGCGGCCTTATCTCCTGTCCGCAACCCTGTGCGCGAAGCGGAAAAGCCGGCGGGCGCACCCGACCTGCGGACCGTAAAGGTTCAAAAGGAGGTCGTTCCGGAGCAGGACGCTCCGGTCGTCGCTTCAAGTCCGGTCATCGAAGACAACCCGGCTGCTCCGGCTGCTTCAAAGAAAAACAGGATTCAGGTATCTTACGGCAGTTCGATCTCTGATCTGAAAGCAGGTAAGGTTCCGGAGCCGGGGGAGGCACCCGTCACCGAAACCCAGAGTGACGGAATTATCAGGGTAAACGATCTTAAAGCTTTCTTCGCCAGAAAAGGCACGGTCCTGCTTCAGGACGCGATCAGGCACAACATCAGGTATGCAAAGCTGCTGGAGCTGAATGATCTGCCTGATGCCCCACTGGAAGCTGATATGTACATCTACCTGGAGAAAAAGCATACTACCGGCGAGACAAAAGAACATATTGTGGCCGCAGGGGAAACCTTGCTTCAGATTGCGCAGAAGCAGGGAATGCAGCTTAAATACCTTAAAGCATACAACAAGATCGGTGCAAACGAAGAGCCGGTCGAAGGCGCCGTGCTGCAGCTGATGGATTATGCTGCCGCCAAGCCGGCAACATATGCTAAAGCAGTGGCGCCACGCGAAACCGCAACGCCCATGCTCCGTGACGACCTGGGAAGGAAAGCAATTAAAGCAGATGAAGGCTATATCGCCAAAAAAGACCTTGGCAAAGGCGGTGCCCTCGAAATGGATCGCCCGCTGATGACTAAGGAAGAAATCGCTGCCCTCGAAGTCAACCGTGATCTGAAGGAGCAGAGCATTAATTTCCTGCCTGTGATCATCGTACAGCGACAGTCTGCACCGGAGCTTACCCTCCCCGCCCGGGAGGAGGACGCAGCATTGCCTGTTGCAGCCGTTGCGGCATTATCAACAACTGTCCCGGGGATAAACCAGGAGAAGACCCAGGCGCCGGCTTCCGAAACTCCCGCTGTTCAGACTGAATCACCTGCAACAGCAGTTGCGACAACGGATACCGGGAATGCACCGGCAGAAGCATCTGTCGTTGTGCAGGCTGAAACACCCGCGCCGGACAGAAGCGAGGATATCAATAATGTCACTGCCGGACAGCCGGTTCCTGATTCGGGAACAGTGGCTGCGGGCACGGAAGCGGAGAAACAAGAAGTGATCAATATTGCCAATGAGGTAGCGATCGAAGAAGTGATCAGGCAGGCGCACGAGGAGGCAAAGGATGATGGAGGAGATGAATTTACCAGACTGAAGGCAAAGCTGGATAAGGTAGTTTACGCGAGCGATAAGGCTGCCGAAAACAAACAGGCCAGGGTCGAAAAGGCGGCTGCGTTCCCGGACAAATCCGTTTTCTACACCGTAAAGAAGGGAGATACCGCTTTCAGTATCGCCAAAAGACATAAGATCTCCATGCAGCAGCTCCGGGACTGGAACAATCTTGCGTTCCAGGAGATAAAGCCGGGTCAGCAGCTGCGCGTTAAATAAACTTCATGAGCACCATTAAGGTTCACGACAAACATTTCCGCCCTTTTATAAATGAAGAGGCGATCCGGGAAAGAGTTGCAGCCCTTACGGCGGACATCGACCGCGACTACGCAGGTAAAAGACCGTTGTTTCTTGCCATTCTGAACGGTTCATTTGTATTTGCCGCCGATCTTTTCCGCAGACTGACCATTGAAGCTGAAATATCATTTATCAAGCTGGCATCCTATAAAGGCACAAGCTCCACAGGAAACGTGGTTACCGCGATTGGTATGGAAGAGAACATTTCCGGCAGGGACATCATTCTGCTGGAGGATATCATCGATACCGGTAAAACCCTTTCCTCCTTCCTTCCCGAGCTGCAGAGCCGGCAGCCTGCCTCGCTGAAGATCGCTACCTTTCTGTCCAAACCTACTGCCTTGCAGTATCCTGTTAAAGCCGACTACGTAGGCTTTGAGGTGCCAGATAAGTTTGTGCTGGGTTATGGGCTGGATTATGACGGACTGGGCCGAAACCTGCCTGAGCTTTACGAGTTAGTAGAAGACTAAACGTTCTATATCTTCCCTTTCCACCATCCCTGCGTTTCTTGCCTGCCGGAACAGCGTGAGAATGGCGTTATAGCCTTCACTGCCAAGTTCCCGCGTATATTCATTGACGTATAGGTTGATGTGCCGGCGCATCACTTCTTCTTCCATTTCCTGCGCGTTGCCCGTAATGAAAGGAGAAAGCTCCGGGTACCGCCCCCAGGCGTAATCAAGGCTTTCCCGGATCATGCCATCTACAGCTGCCGCAACGGATCTGTCTATGTTCCGCCTGATTGCAATACCACCGAGAGGTATTGCCGCACCGGCGGTAATCTCCCACCAGTCGCCAAGGTCTGCCAGCTTCACCAGCCCTTTCTTTTCGTAAGTAAACCGGCTCTCATGAATAATGAGACCTGCATCGAATGTTCCCGCGCTGACGGCTTTCTCGATGTCGCTGAACAGCATCTCTTCCTTGTTTTTCATCGCCGGAAAAGCAAGCGACAGCAGCAGATTGGCGGTCGTGTTTCTGCCGGGGATGGCAATCCTTGCCTGTTGCTGCCACTCGATTTGCTGCCACAGGCCGGCCGTTTCCGGACGGGCGACCAGCAGCGGACCTACCCCTTTTCCGAGGGCACTGCCATGGTGCAGCAAAGCATATTTGTCTATGGTGTTCAGAAATGCATGGTAGGAAAGCTTGGTGATGTCGAGCCTGCCTTCCTCAGCCCAGAGATTGAGGGTTTCCACATCTTCCATCAGCACCCTGAACCGGATCCCTTTTGAGTCGATCAGTCCATTGACCATCGCATCGAAGATAAAGGTGTCGTTGGGACAGGGACTAAACCCGAGTGTCAGTTCCATAAGGCTGCAAATTAGGAAGGGCGGTAGATTTTCCGCGAATAATGCTATTGATAAAAGGCATCTTCACGCCAGCGAGTCCATAAATTCTGTAAGAAAATCATTGAGATTCGCGACAGCCTCTCCGATCCTCCAGTCGGCGCGGTTCCTCGCTTCCACGTAATTGGAGATGCTTCTTATCTGGACGAAAGGCAGTTTTTCCTGGAGGCACACATAATGAAAGGGCGCCCCTTCCATGGATTCAGTAACGCAGTTAAATTGCATCAGTCGCTGCGTGGCAGTGAACGAGCTGCCTGTAACCATGTTTACGGTCAGTCCGGGCACTGCTGTAAGCGCTTTCAGCGGTGGCAGTTCCGGTTCAGGGGCTATCAGCCGCTTTTGGCTGAAAGGAAAAAGGTCTGGCTGTTCCAGCCCCAGATCGAAAATATCCCTGAACTGGTAATGGTCTTCTGCACCCAGGTCGGCAAAGACTTCGTCAGATATCCTGACTACCGAGCCAAGGGGCACCGTGCGATCAAAGCTGCCGGCGATACCGGCCTGCAGTGCCAGGTCAAACCGTTCATCACCCAGGAGCCTAGTAAGCCTGTAAGCTGTAGCCGTCATACCCACACCGGAAATCAGGACTTTGATCTGATGCGCTCCTTTAACGAAACGGTCCGCTCCGGCAGCCTGCCAGCGGGCACCCATATATTCTGTCAATGGGGCTATTTCCGCGCGGGTGGCTGCTGTCAGGAGAATACGCATGTGCTAATTAACCACATTTTTGCGAAACCGGCACACAGGCCTAATTTTGTATTCTAATAATCTGAGATGGTATACCTTACGCGAGTAGAGCATTTTAATGCAGCACACAGGCTGTTCAATGAGCATTGGAGCGACGAAAAGAACCTGGAGGTCTTCGGTAAATGTGCCAATGCCAACTGGCACGGTCATAACTATGAGCTGCATGTTACAGTCAAAGGCGAACCCAACGAGGAGACCGGCTTTATCTTTAATGCAAAGACGCTTGGCGATATCATCAAGGACGTGATCGTGGAGCAGGTAGACCACCGCAACCTGAACCTGGACGTTCCTTTTATGAAGGGCAAATTTACCAGTGCCGAGAACTTTGCTATCGGTATCTGGAACGAGCTCTTGCCGCATGTCAGGAAGCAGGGTGCCACGCTGCACGCCGTACGGCTTTATGAGACACCGAGGATTTATGTTGAATACTTCGGTTAGGTGCAGCAGACAGAGCGCTCCCAGCGCGATATTACATACACACAACAAAAACGATAGACATTGGGATACCAGAGAAGCGACAGCTACGATGATCAGAAGATATCTGAGCTGATCAGTAATTATCATTCCGTGCTGGAGCAGGTCGGCGAAGACCCCGAACGTGAGGGCCTGCTGAAGACCCCCGAGCGTGTGGCAAAAGCAATGCTGTTCATGACCCAGGGCTATAAGATGGATGCTAAAGCAATACTTAATTCCGCCAAGTTCCATGAGTCCTACAGCGAGATGGTGATCGTTAAGGACATCGAGCTGTATTCCATGTGCGAGCACCATATGCTTCCCTTCTTTGGCAAAGCGCACATTGCCTACATACCCAATGGCTGGATCACGGGGCTGAGCAAGATTGCACGCGTGGTGGACTGCTTTTCCCGCCGGCTTCAGGTACAGGAGCGGATGACACACCAGATCCTTGGCGCCATACAGGAGACCCTGAATCCCCTGGGTGTTGCGGTAGTGATCGAAGCCAAACATCTTTGTATGATGATGCGCGGTGTTTCAAAGCAGAACAGCGTTACGACCACCTCGGCGTTCAGCGGACAGTTTGAAGCCAATGAGACCCGGTCTGAATTCCTCAGACTCATTTCCGCAGATCTTTACTGATCCTGATACTACAAAAAAAGAGCGATGCTGAAGCACCGCTCTTTTTGTTTACGCTTATTGCTGTTATGATATCTCAATGGTCCGGGTCAGGGCTTGCGCACCTTCTTTTTTCGGCAGGGTCAGGCAGAGTACCCCGTCATTATAACGGGCTGTGATACCGTTTGCATCTACCGAGTCGTCGAGGCTGAAGCTGCGGCTGAACGACTGCATCCGGTACTCCCGGCGTAGCCAGCCTTCCGCTTCGTTCTCTTTTTTCTCTTCTTCCTTGCGTTCGAAGCTTACGGTCAGCATATCACCGCTGATGTTGATCCTGAAGTCTTCTTTCTTCAGTCCGGGCGCTACCAGCTCCATCTGGTAGTCTTTGTCGGTTTCGCGGATGTTGACCGGCACGGTGCTGCGCATATCCCTGCTGCCGAATCCCCCAAAACCGTCATTAAAGAATCTGCTCAGGTTGTCCTGGAACAGTTTGTCAACCAGACCGGAGAACGATGTAGTCGCCGGCTGGTAACCATTGCCGTTTCTTTTCATCATTGTTGTCATAATTGACCTCCTTATTATTTTGTTTTCCCCCTTATCATGCAAACCGGATACCAGCCACGGGCTGCTGAAATTCTGGCTTTCTGCGAAGGAAAAAATTTCAGGAATAGTGCAAAAATTTCAGTCTGTATGACAGCGTTTTTGCCAGCTCTGACAGTCAGGAACGACAGTGAGCCTCAGCAGTTTAACGCTGTTCCGGCGGCATATGTCCGGGGTCCTGATTGATTCCGGCTGGTCTGACCCGACCAGGGAATGGGCGAGTTTCAACAGCACTAAGCCTTTGTTTCTCACTCCATTCGGAACAGGCTTTTGTTGTTTGTTCCGCTTGCGCAAGCCGAGCTTTCGACCATGCACAAATAACAAAAGCCTCCGGCAGATGCCAGAGGCTTTGTTCTCTTGAGTCGGGACGACTGGATTCGAACCAGCGACCCCTTGCACCCCATGCAAGTGCGCTACCGGGCTGCGCCACGTCCCGAACCGGTATCAAAGACACAAAGGTCTTTGTTGGGAGTGCGAAGATAAAGCTTAATTACTTATACTCAATAGGATGGCCGGGAAGTTTGCTGTTTTTTCGCCGGAAACCATTTGCCTGCCCGTTTGCGCCAATTGTAAAATTTTTTCTGACGTTATTGACAATTATCTGATTATGTTATACTTTACATCAAAATTATTTGGATTACTCAGTTACTATACTAATTTTGCCTCCGCAATTGTAAAAACTAAATATCAAGAACTGTGGCGTACGAAAACAAAAACTTTGGCGACAACCGAAACAACGAAAGCCTTTTCAGCAAACGTATCAAGGCAGGTAAAAGAAGAACTTATTTCTTCGATGTTCGCTCTACCCGCGGTAATGATTACTTCATTACCATCACCGAAAGCAAAAAACGTTTCGACGATAACGGATACGACAGGCACAAGATGTTCCTTTATAAGGAGGACTTCAACAAGTTCCTGAACGCGCTCACAGAAACTGTCAACTACGTGAAGACCGAGCTGATGCCGGACTTCGACTTCGACGCCTACAACCACGACCAGGAGAATGACGATAACGTCTCCGCGCCGGTCAGCGAGGCGGAAGAAGGAAACGTTGACGACTGGAAAATGTAATTAACGCCAAGCCATGATATGGATCCTGCCTTCCGGCGGGATTTTTTTTGCCCTCATGCATACGCAAAAAGAAAAGGCTGCATTCGCCATGCAGCCTTTTTCCTTTTCTCTTTGTTCTTAATCCTGCCTGTCGGCAGTGTCTGCCGGCTTTTTCATGATCGCATATACCTCGATGGCAAAGCCGATCATCATCAGGATTGGGGCGAGGGTGATGCGGCGGAAGCTGTAGATCTCGTCATAGTTGAACTTATGCGGATCCTCGCTCTTGCCCCCCGCCATCAGGAACAGTGCCAGGAGAATGAGCGCGACGCCCGCGATCATCCACATATAATTCGTTTTATCGAACAGGAACACCTGGTTGCCTTTAGGCACATTGGTCTTCGTTGTATTCCTGGTTGTGGTTGTAGCCATGCTTATAGAAATTATGTATGATTAATAAAGGTCGTCAATATGCATCTTGAGGTATTTCACTACAGAGCGGTGGGTGCTGAGCAGGGTGATCAGAATGCCCATCACGATCATGCCTCCCATCAGTAGCCCCAGCAGCAGCGGCTCATCCAGCGCCTGCAAAGAAGGCATCAGGTTCTCGGCAAACGAGATCACGATCCACAGCCCGAGCACCGCGATCACACCGCTGATCAATCCATTGATGATGGCGCGCTGATCGAAAGGCCGGGTGATGAACCAGCGGGTGGCCCCTACCATCTGCATCGTTTTGATGAGGAACCTGTTGCTGAACATAGCCAGCCTTACCGTGTTATCGATCAGGATCACCACGACAAAAAAGAGCAGCAGCGAGATGCCGCCCAGGATCAGCCCTATCTTCTGGAAGTTCTGGTTCATCTTTTCCACCATGCCCTGGGGATAGGTCACATCCCGCACAATATTGCTCTGGCGGATAAACTGCTCTATCTTGCTCATGCTGTCCCTGTTTACGTATTCCGCATGCAGGTTCAGGTTAACGGAGGTGTACAGCGGGTTGAAGTCGAGCAGCTGGGTAAAATCCTCGCCCCATTCTTTCTTGAACTCTTCGGCTGCCTGCTCTTTCGTGATGATGGTCGTCTTTCTTACAAACGGCTGGCGCTGCAGGATCTGCTGAAAACGCTGCGCCATTTCCGGGCGGGTGTTATCATGCAGCACCACCTGCACTTCCACATCTTCCTTAAACGCGCGCGAGATGCCCCTGCCATTGATCAGCAGCCAGCCAAGTGTGCCCAAGAGGAACAATACCAGCGAAACGCCGATGATCGCATTTACATATGAAGGTTTAGACTTTTGTCCTGTTGCCATACCCTGGGTTATCGGCCAAAAATATAAAAATTAACCAGCCGCAGGGGATATGAGCTGTTAAAAATTTTGACCCGCCACCCTAAGTTTTAAAGACCTGAAATGGGGGAGTTACTATCTTTAGCCCGATAACAGACACATGCAGGACCTACATTCATTTTTCAGGGATTCAGATATTTTCGATACAGAGGAAGCGGCATTATTTCAGCCCCTTACCTGGGGGCATACCCTGCTGCAGCAGGAAAACAGCTGGGAAGATGCCGACATCATCCTGCTGGGCTGCGGCGAGATGCGCGGCGCCTCTGGCGAAGCGATCCACAGCCGCGGTGCTGACGAGGCTATCCTCCAGTTTCTGAAGATGTATAACTGGCACCCTGCGGTAAAGGTGGCCTACGCAGGGGGTATCCGGCAGGGACTCACTACAGACGATACCCGCGCTGCCCTGCGCACAGTGCTGGAGGAGTTTGCAGATGCCGGCAAGATCGTCATCCTTATCGGTGGTTCCCACGACCTGACCATGCAGCAATACGAGGCATTCAGCAGGAAGGGAAAGCTGATCAACATAGCCGTGGCCGATATGCTCATTGACCTTGAAGAAGCCGAAGAGCTCAACGACAGGAGCTTCCTGATGGAAATGCTCACCACCCAGCCCAACTTCGTCCGCCATTACAGCCATATTGGCTTCCAGAGCTATTTCGTGCAGCCCCGCACCCTGGAAACGCTGGATAAGCTGCGGTTCGATTTCTTCCGCCTCGGAAAGGTAAGGGAGCAGATGGAAGATGTGGAGCCCGTGCTCCGCTCTGCCCAGATGTTCAGCCTGGATATGTCGGCCATCCGCTACAGCGACGCGCCGGCCAATACGGAAGGGTCCCCCAATGGCTTTACCGGCGACGAAGCCTGCATGCTTACCCGCTATGCCGGCATGAGCAGCGCGCTTACTTCCATCGGCATCTTCGGCTTTCAGCCCGAGCATGATCAGCACGGCATGACCGCAAAGCTCATTGCCCAGATGATCTGGTATTTTATTGACGGTTACGCCGTCCGTAAAATGGAAGCGCCGCTGGACGAGCGGGAAGAGTTCATCGAGTTTCATGTAAGCTTTACCAGCAATGATGCCATCTTCCTCAAAAGCAAGCGCACCAACCGCTGGTGGATGCAACTGCCGGATAACTCCTTCATTCCCTGTTCTTACAACGATTACCTGCTGGCCAGCAGCAATGAGATACCGGAAAGATGGCTCCGCGAGCAGGAACGACTTTTATGACCTGTTTTACACTAGCTTTACCACCCGATACCATCTGCGCCGCACGATGGTATTTTTTTAAAAGCATCATCCGTGATCGAGAATAAAAATATCATCCAGAACGAAGAGCGGGCCGTGCTCATCGGGCTCGTGCACCGGGAGCAGACGGAGACAATGGTGAAGGAATACCTCACCGAGCTCGCTTTCCTGGCAGAGACTGCCGGCGCCAAAACCGAAAAGACCTTCATCCAGAAGCTCCCGAAACCCGACAGCCGTACCTTCATAGGCAAGGGAAAGCTGGAAGAGATCAGGGAATATGTGCATGCCAAGGGCATCAACCTGGCTATTTTCGATGATGAGCTCACCGGCTCGCAGATCGGCAACATCTCTGAGGCGCTGGGCATCAAGACCATAGACAGGAGCGATCTGATCCTCGATATCTTCGCGCGCCGGGCAAAGACCGCACAGGCAAAGGTGCAGGTAGAGCTGGCTCAATACCAGTATATCCTGCCCAGGCTCAAGGGTATGTGGAAGCACCTCGAGCGCCAGGGAGGCGGCATCGGGAGCCGGGGACCGGGGGAAACGGAGATCGAGACCGACCGCCGGATCGTAAAAGACAAAATTGCACTGCTGCGGAAACGCCTGCAGGAAATAGACAAGCAGGCGCAGACCCAGCGCCAGGAACGCGGCACTTACGTACGCGTGGCGCTGGTAGGCTATACCAACGTAGGCAAAAGCACGCTCATGACCATCCTCAGCAAATCCGAGGTCTTTGCCGAGAACAAGCTGTTTGCCACCCTCGACACTACCACAAGGAAAGTAGTGTACGAGCAGACGCCCTTCCTCCTCAGCGACACGGTTGGCTTCATCCGCAAGCTGCCGCACCACCTCGTAGAGAGCTTTAAGAGCACCCTCGACGAGGTGCGCGAAGCCGACTGCCTGCTGCATGTGGTGGACGTATCGCACCCGGCCTACGAAGACCAGATGGGCACCGTGAACAAAACGCTGCAGGATATCAAAGCTTTCGACAAGCCCATCCTCACCATCTTTAACAAGATGGATCTCTATGAAGAAAAGGTCTTTGACCCCTGGCTGCCTGCCGAGGTAAAGCAGGACCTGGTCAATGACCTGAAACGCCGCTGGGACAACCTGACACATGGCAACGCCGTCTTCGTAGCTGCTATCGAGAAGCGGAACATCGAAGAGCTGCGCGATACCATCCTGCGCAAGGTAAAGGAGCTGTACCAGGAGCGCTACCCGTATCTTACCCAGTTCTACTAACAGGAAAAAAGGACAGCAGCCGCGCAGTCTGCAAACCTGGCAAACCCAGGTTCGGTGATGCAGGTATCCCGCATGTTGCGGATTGTTCGCCCCGGAGCCCTGTATTTCCTCTGCCGGATGGCGTTACCGGCGGCGAACAGAACGGTTTCGCTACCTGTACCAGTGTTGCGTTGGTTTAACAGCCTTTGATTGTCCCTCATTGTCCCGGGAAAAAGAAGTATTAACCTGCAGGGGGCAAACATCATCCTGCAACCTTCGTACATCGTCCTGCCCGCAGGAAACACGATGCTGCCAGCCGGGACCACGGTGCTGTTTAAGACAAGCACTGTCCTGTACGCGCTGAACACCATCCTGTTTGTGGTAAACACGCCCCTGAGTGTGCCGGACCTCATCCTCCGGGACAGCAACATCACCCTGCAGCAGCCAGACTCAATCCTCCGGTCCTGAACCACTGCCCTGCATCGCATCAGCGTAATGGTGTCTGACTGCAGTTTCATGCGGACCGCGCGATGCATGGTCATGTTTGTCCCTGACATGTCGGTGTTTTTCCGTAACAGGATCATGATTGCCCCTGACATGGTAGCGGTTGCCACTTCCAGGGTGATGGTTGCCGCTTCCAGGGTAATGGTTGCCTGCGACAGGATGATGGTCTGCAGGATCAGTGTTATGGATGCGCCGGGCAGCGCTTTGTCAAATGCGTGGACGGTAATGATGGCAGGGGATAAGCACATGCAGGTAAAATGCAGCCTGATGCCGGCGGCTGGCTGCTATAAAGTTGCGACTACATGCTCTGACTGCCTGTCAACCTACCGCACCTGCTGCATCTCCACCAGCCTTTTATACGCGCCTCCGGCTTCGATCAGATTATTGTGGGTGCCGCGCTCTATGATCCTTCCTTTTTCCAGCACGATGATCTCGTCGGCATGCTGTACGGTCGAGAGGCGGTGCGCGATGACGATGCAGGTCCTGTTCTTCATCAGGCTGTTGATAGCCTCCTGCACAATGCGCTCGCTTTCCGTGTCGAGGGAAGACGTAGCCTCGTCGAGGATAAGGATGGGCGGATTCTTGAGCACCGCGCGCGCAATGGTGACCCGTTGGCGCTCGCCCCCGGAAAGCTTGCTGCCCCTGTCGCCGACCGTGGTCTGGTAGCCTTCAGGCTTGTTCTGGATGAAATTGTGGGCATGGGCGATGCGGGCGGCTTCTTCCACCTGCTCCTGGGATGCGCCGCCGGTACCCAGGGTGATGTTGTTGTAGATAGTATCGTTAAACAGGATAGGCTCCTGGCTCACTACGCCCATGAGCCGGCGCAGGTCGTAAAGCTTGTATTGTTTTACATCCACACCATCTATCAGGATGGCCCCCGAGGTCACGTCGTGAAACCGGGGCACCAGGTCCGCCAGCGTAGACTTGCCTGCTCCCGAGGCGCCAACCAGCGCTATGGTCTTTCCTTTTTCTATCCGCAGGTTGATGCCGTCGAGAATCTTGCGGGTTCCGTAGCTGAAGTGCACGTCTTTCAGCTCTATGGCGTGTTCAAACGTATGGATCGGCCTGGCATCGGGGGCCTCGGTGATGGTATTGTCTGCCGTCAGCAGGCTTTCTATGCGCTGCAGGGCAGCAGAGCCTTTCTGGATATTCAGGAAGGAGTTGGAAAGATTCTTGAAAGGATTGATGATCTGCGAGAACATGGCAATGAAGGTAAACAGCCATCCTGCCGATGTCTTGCCCTGGAAGATCAGGTTGCCGCCATACCAGAGCACCACCCCCACAACGATGACCCCCATCGTCTCCGAAAGGGGCGATCCGAGCTCCCTTCTTGCGGCGATGCTGTTTCGGGTGCGGAAGATGAGGTTATTGATCTGCATGAAACGCAGGTGCTGGTGCTTCTCGGCGTTAAAAGCCTTGATCACCCGCATGCCGCTAAGCGTTTCGTCCATCACGCCCAGCAGCTTTCCCAGCTGCTCCTGCGCCACGTTGGAATGCCGGCGCAGCGATTTTCCCAGCTTGCCGATGAGGAAACCTGTAACGGGCAGGAACAAGACGAGGAATAAGGTCATCTGCGGACTGATCAGCACCATGGAGGTAAGGAAGAACAGGATGGTGAACGGCTCGCGGACGATGACCTCGAGCGTCGCCATCACGGAGAGCTCCACCTCGTTGATGTCGTTGGTCATGCGGGAGATCAGATCGCCTTTGCGCTCTTCGGTGAAGAAGCCTATGGGCAGGGAAATGGTCTTGGTGAACAGGTCATTGCGCAGCCTGCGTAAGAGGGCATTGCGCAGGGGGTTCATGATATAAAGCGAGATGTAAAGAAACAGATTCTTAAGCGCTGTGCAGGTAACGATCACGGCGATGATCACCGCCAGCGTGAACACCGGTCCCCTTGAAGCCGTAAGTTCATTGGCGAGCGAAGAAATCTCGCGCATCCATTTATTGCCGGAGGTGAACGTAGAATCCTGCTTCCCTGTGAACAGCACTTCAAGGGTGGGTGCCAGCATGGCGAATGAAAACACCGAGAACAGGATCTGCAACAGGGTGCTGACACAATAAAGCGCTAACTGACTTTTGTAATCTTTCAGGTAGCGCAGTAATCTGGATAGATTCTTCATGAAGCCTTATTCAATAGTATAGGATACGCTGCCGTCCTTTTCGTCCTTCAGCAGCACGCCTGCCTCGGCCAGCCTGTTACGGATCTGGTCGGAGGTAGCCCAGTCCTTGCGGATGCGGGCATCTTTCCTGATCTCGATGAGCAGCGACAGCACCTTGTCCAGCTTATCGCTCTGCTCCGCCTGCAGCGCCTGCAGCCCGAGGATATCTTCTATATAGGTCCTGAATGTGTCCTTCAGCAGTTGCATGGTGGTGGCCGACAGGGCATCGGGCGCGACCTGGCCGCCTTTGATGCTGTTGATCACCGGCGCGAGCTCGAACAGGTTGGCAAGCACCCGCGCAGTGTTGAAGTCGTCGTTCATGAATTCTTCGCATTCTCCGCACCATTTCACCACCTGGGCGTCCAGCGCGGCATCGCCTGCCGTTTCATTGCCGTTGTCCCCCAGCCGGCGCAGCACTTCATAAGCTTCCCAGAGCCGGCGCAGGGCCTTTTCGGAGGCCTGCAGCGCTTCATTGGAAAAATCAAGCGTGCTGCGGTAGTGGGTCTGCAGGATATAGAACCTGACGACCATAGGGTGGTAAGGCTGCTCCAGGATGGGGTGGCTGCCGCTGAAGAGTTCCGTGAGCTTGATCACATTGTTGTAGCTCTTGCCCATCTTCTTGCCGTTGATGGTGATCATGTTATTGTGCATCCAGTAACGTACGGGAGGATGACCATGCGCTACTGTAGACTGCGCGATCTCCGATTCATGATGCGGGAACTGGAGGTCCATGCCGCCGCCGTGGATGTCGAAGCTTTCGCCCAGGTATTTGGTAGCCATGGCGGAACACTCGATATGCCAGCCGGGGAAACCTTCGCCCCAGGGGCTTTTCCAGCGCATAATG
>Ga0196964_10000055_pt1 | contig 92818 bp, 126 predicted proteins | sample S1_10metaG_FD_148615 | JGI IMG/M metagenome (GOLD analysis project Ga0196964, IMG submission 148615) | Soil microbial communities from Anza Borrego desert, Southern California, United States - S1_10 | ecosystem: Environmental > Terrestrial > Soil > Desert | place: USA: California | collected...
CGCTCCTGCATAATCATCAGCCTGTCGAATTCGTTCTGGCAGACGATGATGGTCTTCCAATCCTCACGGAAGATGTCTTCGACGCCGAAGAGCTTCGGTGACTGATCGGTCTTCGGCATCCGGTGCAGCCCGCGCGGTGCCCAGCGAGAGCTGATTTTTTCATCTATGAGCCTGGCTGATCGATAGATCCCGTCCCAGTCAGCCACTGGAACGATGAATGCGCCGTGCTCAGTCTTCGTAAATCTGGGGGCGATCCATCCGATGTTGTATTGAGTCGCTGTCTTCACGTTCAGCCCGGTGAGGCGTTCGAGGTTTTCCCTGTTTGCCGGCACCGCCAGTGCCTTACGCCAAAAGTCGATAACGTCACGGCTGATTGGTTCGACTGCTCCGGGGCCTGCTGGATCTGGCGCATTGCAGGCAGCGAATTGTTTCTCAAGACCTGCGAAGGTGCAGAGAACCTGCAGCGCCTTCACCGTATCGTTGTTCTCGAGACCGTTACGCCTAATGACAAAGTCGTAAATCGACCCTTCGTCGATTTGGAAGACTTCATCCGTCCAGGCCCCGTTCTTGACATTCACGCGCATCTTGCGACCGGGCGAAAAGCAGCTCGCGCAGTCCACCCAGCCGTCGGACGCGACTTCTCCTGTGGCTTCAACTCCGGCCTGCGTAAAGTAGGCGGAGAAGTCCAGTTTCTTCATCAAGATTTCGTGCAGGCCAGCAAAGTCCATCAGCGATCATTTCCCTGGGTGTTTTGCGAAGAAACGCTTTTCGTCCTGCTGGCGCCATCCGTAACAGTCGAAGCCGCCTGGCATGGACTTGATGGTGCGTGACTCGAAGTGGTGCAGCAGACAGGACCGGACTTCCCACGGCGTGATGCCGGCGGTTCGAAGCCTGTAGTGATAATCGGTATCCTGGTACCAGAGCGTGAACTGTTCGTCGAAGTAGCCGACCTTCTCGACAGTTTCTTTGGAAAGGAAGAAGCACCATCCCGCAAAGCCGCGCGTGTCCACCTTAGAGCAGTGCAACGGGTTATAGGCGGACTGTTCGAGTGCACGCTTCTCAAAGTCTGGCGGTAGTGGCCCACCCTGAATACTGAGCGGGAAACAGGCGCCCTCATCCTTCGCCACCAGTGCGCAGTGATCGAGAACGTTCGGGCCATACACCACATCGGAGTTGCTGATGCAGATCACGTCGGCGCCGATCTCCATAGCGCGCTTGAGGCCGATATTCCATGGAGTGGTGACTCCGACGTTCTGAGTTAAGCGGATGTACTCGAAATTGATCCATGGATTCAGCCGCTTTTCAGCGTCGTGTATTACGCCAAAAATGGGATCGGTAGAGGCAGAATCAACAACGATCACCATAATGTGCTGGCGGTCGATACCTTTAAGTATGGCCGTTTTGCAGATCGATTCGATGCACTGCGTAAAAACATCGATCTGATTGAGAACTGGAATGACTATGGCAAGTTTCACGAGACTTTTTCCCTTTCTGTGATCAGATCCAGAGCCTTGTTTCCGGCTTCGCGCACAACATCGTTTTGAGTCCGCTTCAACACGAAACGGATAGGTTCCTTGTGGACGGAGCTGCCGATTTCACCCAGCCGCGTCACCCAGTCGCGCAGAAGCACATCGTTTGGATGCGCGGTATTCAGCTCAACGCCGATCGCGCGCGCGTAATCGTTGAGGTGGTCGCCGCTCCTGATCCACGTTTCCATGTCGGCGTTCGTCCAGCCGTAGTAACCGTAGCTGCGCTTCCACATGGGGTAATCAGGATGCCGCTCTGCGTTGTCCATATGGTGACAGAACACATCTGGAAAGTGGGCAATCAGCCGCTGTTCAGCACGCGCGGCCGTGGCGTAATAAACTTCTTCACCGCCGTAGAGTCTGTCCGTGGTAATTGCTTTTCCACCAGCCGCGTGGTACGGGCCTGTCTTCATCGGTCCCCAGTGCTCGATATCGCGCCGGCGGAACATCACGAGCGAGAAGCCGACAACACCTGTTACTGCCACTTGAAGACGCACGCCGTGCTCAGTGCGGTGGGAGTAGACATTGTTCTGCTTGGCATCAATGTCCGCTGAGAGGTAGGCCAGCTCGGGGACCATTTCCAGCGCGTGCGCCATCTTCGGCGCCCAGCCTGGCGTCTGAATTATGGTGTCGTCATCAAACTTACAGACATACTTTCCTGAAGAACGCTGGTAGCCATAGTTCCAGCCCTGGTGACAGCCCAGGTTGCGGCCTGGATCAAAGACATGCAGCTTGGGTTTGCCAGCCGGGGAAAGCGCGAAGTCATTGACCAGCATGCTCAGGTATGCGCGCGAGCGCTCATCGGGGCTGTGATTGTCGACCAGTATGACCTCGCAGTCCTGATCTTTCGGACATGTCTCGAATAACGAGGTGAGAGACTTCATCACGACAGGCAGCCCATTGTAAATGCAACAGATCACACTGAAGACCATGACAACTCCCTTCAGACCATCTCCGGTACAAGAGCGTTGGCCCATTTCAGACACAGCCGTGCGGTTTGTTGAGTTGAGACCAGCCACGTGACGCGGCAGGCGTTTGGATTGTCCAGTTCCCGAATCAGAACTTCCTGATCAAAGGCGACTGCCTTTTGCCGGCGCAAAAGTTCGAGAACACACCAGCACCTGACAACGTTGACGCAGGCCATCAGCGCCAGGTGCTGCTCTTTCAGCACCGGGACGAGTTCACCCTTGCTGTTTTTCAGGATTTCGGGAACAACCCAGGCAGCCGTTGACCGGCTCATCAGTTCAATCGAGTCGTCGGGGACGGCGAAATCTTTGGCACTCAGGACTACGGCACCCACGATGTTGTAGGCGAGCGGGCAGTGAATGGTCGCCTCAAGAAGCTGGTCCGGCACTTCATCGAGGCGTCCAAACGCTACATGATCGCAAAACCACTGATGCAGGATGCTGAATTCGTAGTCCTGAGTGTGAGTCATTTTATTTCCCGTCTTCGCCTTCGTCGTCTTCGCCGCCGTCGTCGCCTTCACCTTCAAGCGGGAGTTCCGGCTGAAGCGGCTTGACCTCGATGGTGAGTTCTTCGTCGCCGTAGACCTGTCCGCCCCAGGCCCACGTCTTCTCGTCGTGCCACATGCGGAGTTCGATCTCCATCATGGGGATCTCTTCGACGAGGAAGAATTTTTTGACTTTGAAGCGGACCTGTTCTTCGTTGGTGCCGCCCTTTTCGAGCTGGGGTTTGGCAAGCTTGTTGTACGTGCTCGCGCCGAAGAACTTGACCATGCAGATCATCTGCCAGTCGACTTCCATCTTGTGCGCGATGATGTCTTCCTGATCGTTGTCCTCGCTCTTGGCGAAGAAGGCCTTCGCCTTCTGCGGCAAGTGCTCCATGATCGACTTGGAGACAGGCGCATACACGGTGACGATGCAGGCCTTCTTGCGGACAGACTCCTTGCCCTGCTTGAGCCGTTCCTTCTTGCCGATGAACTTCTTCACGTAGCCGTTGAAGCGACGTGGTTTTTCGAAGTACCTCATTTTTCCTGTCCTTTCCGTTCCTGACTCTTCTTCCAACCGAACTGAGTTTCGGTCCGAGTCTCGATGTGTTTCTCCCCCTCGGCTTCCAATGCGGCTTTCTGGGTCCTGTAACCCAGCAGCGGAGCGGTCTTCTTGATCACGCGTTCCACCTGGGTGACTCCCGGTTCCAGAACCGCAAACAGTCCTTTCATGACGCTCTCCAGTTCGTCTGGCAGCGTCGCTCCATTCGCTTTGAGCCATAGTTCCAGGGCGGCAAGGTGGCTCTTAACCTCCCGCTTATCTTTGGGGTGATATCCGAGCGTCTGATTATTGATTTCGATAGGCTGGACCTGAACCGCTTCTTTCAGGAAGGCTTCGAGTTCCTTCTCGCGCGTCTTGATGACAGCGAAGTCCCGAGCGACCTCGGCCGGATCCCGCGCGATATCTGGTGTGGCGAGAACGTTCTTCGCGCGGTCCTGAAAGGCACTGCACTGGCTGGTGAAATTGCACCGCATACAGCCTGGGCCGACACGAGCCTTGCCGTCTGATGCATCACCGGCTTTCAACCAGAACTCCACGTTCGACTTGCGGACACGGAGTTCCTCTTCGTGATCTTCTTCGCCAAAGATATAGAGCTTCGAGTAGACACGGCTGAAGCGAGTGGCGATCACTTCAAGTTTGATACCGTCCACCTCCGGATACATCTTGCGCAGCGCCGTCGAATAGAGGTCCTGCTGAATACTGTTCAGTTCGTCCTCATTCACACCCCAGCCTGTCTTATAGTCCTGCGCGCGCGCGATCGTGATTTCACCGTAGACCTCGTCTTCGACGGTCTCGACACCACATGCATCGAAGATCAGGCGGACGCGCCGCGCGGGGCTGTCCCATTCCACCTGGCGCCACTGAGGATCGAAGGCCACGCCATGCTCGAAGTCCAGTACGGTCGGGAACTCCCACCATTTGGCGAATTCGATGGCCATGTTCTTTCCAATCAGAACGCGGCCGGGATGCATCTTTGTGCTGAGCGCTACCGCGGTCGCCTCGATCGCGTTCCACGGTGGCTCGTCTTTCTTACGCGCGTGCGCCGCTGCATAGACGCAGGCATGGAAGACGATTCCGATCTCAGCCATCTCGGGGCCTTCGACCTCGTATTCCGTGTCGTTGAGAAGTGTTGATTGACGCTTCTGTAGGTAAAACTCGAGGGCGGCCGGACAGTTCTTATCCAGAATGCCGAGCGAGGTTGGGGAGTACTGCTTCATTCGTGAGCGCTCCTGACATTCTTCGGCTCGTAGCGGGGATTGAGCGTGGCGTCGCTGGCCTCTCGCATCTGCTCAGCCGTGTAGCCTGGCGGGGGTAAAGCACCGAGCGGCGCCGGCGCTTCAAGCTGAACCTGCTGCATCTGGGCAGAGTTCTGCGCGAGCATCGCATTGCCCTGCATCCACTGCATGATGTCGCCGTCGACGGAGAAACTGACTTCGGGGAAGTTCTTTGCTTTTCGATTGCCGCCGCCGGCCTTGTGGCGTTCCTTCAGATTCATGGTGAATTGCAGATTGACCAGCGGGAACTTCCCGCGCGCGAAGCCGATCCGTGAAGCCAGATCGTTGATCTGCTGAAACATGCCTTCGATGTTGCTGACATTGTTCCAGCTCTGGCTGTCCCACTCGAAAAGCACTCTGGGAAGTTTGCTCTCTTCCGACCAGTTGAATTGAGCCACAAGTTCGATATGCGGCTTGCAGTGTGTTCCCTGGCCGCGCGGTCCGGATCCTTCCTGGCTGTAATCACAGAGGCGGTTGGGGCAGGGGATATCCTTGAATTCACCGTTTATGTAACGGCGCGCCCGGACCGCATCCCCCTGACACCAGAAACCGCCTTTCTCTGGCGCCTTGAATGCCGAACCCTCTGGCGGCTTGTAGGCCCCGAGATAATTCTTGTACGCATCTGTCTCAAGCCAGTTGACGATGCGCGCGCGCAGCGTACGCGCCTTCTCAGGATGACACGTATTGAACGCCTCAAACATCGGATGCGGTTCACGGATCGGCTGGCCGCGCTGGTTCTTGGCCGTGGGTACGCTCTGCATGATGTGGAAGGCAAACTGGCTGCCCTCCGGTATGCCTGTGAATGGCCGGACAAATCGCCACTTACCCGTGTATGCCCCGGTCTGCGGATCCTTCAGCGGCTCGCGGCGCAGGATCTCGACCACGGCCGCGATCGGCTTGCGTTTGAATATCTCACCGACCCCACGGAATTCCTTCGACTCCGCCGGCGCGGTTGCCGCAAAGTTCTGTGGAGGTGAAAATTCTTCTTCGTCGTTCATGGGCGAGCTCCGGGTGTGCGGGATTATTCACGGCACTTCTTGCCGAGATCGAGGATGAGATTTTTTGCGCCCTTCTCGCCCAGGCCTTTGGCCATGCGCAGGAAGCTTTCGTTCCCCATGCGGATGGCCTGCTTCAGATTGGGGATAGGTGCCAGGCCGAGAAGGCGGATGGCTGTCTTGGGGCCTACGCCGCTGGCGGTGCGCAGCAGCTTGAAGAACTCACGTTCCTCTTCATCTAGGAATCCATACATCGTGTCTGCGTCTTCAGTCTTGTGGACGTGCACAAGCAGGTTGAGGTCGGATCCTGCGTCCGGCAGCCGCGGCGTTGTCCGGATCGATACGAAAATCTCATAGACATGGCCGCTGACATCCAGATATACCGTTTCACTGCCTTTGCTGAAGACCTTACCGCGAAGCATGGTGAGCATGGATGAACCCGTGATGTGAGTTGTTGGCAGAGCCGGCCGCACTCAACCGGCTCTGCCGCAGCCCCGAGCGCGGCTCGAGGCAATCAACGCGCTGTCTCTCGTCGGACGCTTGGTACTCCTGTCCGACCGTCGCGCGTTGTAGTTCAGCTTCCCTGCTCAACAAGCAGGGCGCGGATCAGAAGCGCTGCACCGACGCCGCCGATCTTGATTGCCAGCGATTGGGCGTTGGACTTGAGCCGTTCGATGCGTGCCGAATTCTCACGCTGAGCCTTTGAGATCAGAGCGAAGCTCTCGTCTTTCTTGCGCATGATCGTTTCGACTTCGGTGAGTTGCTGCTGACTGAGGCCTAGACCGACCGGCGGCAGTTCAACCATGGTCAGCGCTTCAGTGAGCAGCACGGCTTTGACCAGATCAGGCCCGAGGATCTCCGCTTCTGCGCGGTTATTCAGCACGAAGTTCCGCGCTTCACTGGCGATCGTTTCGACCAGCTTGTCACCTGCGGCCTTGATGTTCTCGGTCAGGAGGTCTGGATTGAAAATCGGGATCTCTTCCACGTGTTTTCCTTTTCAAAGGGTGAGGGTTAATGCGATCGTTGGTTGCCTATTTTTTCGGCGGACTGATCGCGTTGTTGATCCGCATGAAGAGTTCAGCCTGTTCGGCCAGCGCGACTCGATGCGATTCAATGAATTCCTTCACGCGCGCTTCGTCAGCCGCATTCTTTGCGGCAATTGCCGGGGCCTTCAATTCGAACACTTCCGCGCGGAGGCGCGCAGTTTCTGCGGCATTTGAAATTGCAGCTTTCGTCTGTGGCTCGAGCGAGCGCCTGATATCGAGGCTCTTGGATATATTCGCCAATGCGAGGGCTTGAGCCGAGAGTCCCTTGCTGTGCTCGGTTGACCATTTCGCGATGTCGGCATCTGCCGCGGCGGTCTTTTCGGCTGATCCGAGTGCTGGTTTAATAAGTTCGAATGCAGCGGCGCGTTCTTTCGCGACGGTCGCGCCCGTCTTGATCAACAGCAACGCTTCGTCAGATACCTTGCTGCACCCGGCCAATAGCACGAGCATGAATGCCAGCATTGCGCTGGATAAGCGAGACATCATGATTTCCCTCCGTTTTTTGCCTCTCGATGACGTTCTTCGGCGCGCCGTCGGGAGGCCTCGACGAGCACCACAATCATTGCGCACAGGCAGAGACAACTCAGGAAATTGAGCACGGACATAAATGCGACCACATAGACTGTCGTGCTGAATGAGCGTTCAAACACAGCTTGCATTTGGCTGGTAAACTGGGTGATTGAACTGTCGCCGCCGGCCTTGACTGTGGTCTGATTCGACTCGGAGCGGTTGGCAAATCCGGCCTGTACCTGGGCCTGAACGCGTTGCTCTAGATTGGCCGTGATGCGAGCCTCGAGATTGGCGATCGCTGTGGCTCGCAGATCCGCTTCGGTCTGTACCTTCTGATTTACCTCAGCCTTGATGTTCGCTGTGTTCTCGACGGCAACGTTTAGGCTGTTTTCAAGGCGAAGCAGGTCTCCACCGAAACCCTGAACCTTTTCGGCCACGCGTGTGATCTGGACGCCGAGGCCTTGAATTTCGTTCTTCGTGACATTGTTGGAAGATTGGAACTCGCTCCTGAGTTCTTCGATCTTAGCCGGCGTCACAGCTGGCACCGCTGGGACCGCTGGCACAGCCTCTGCGCGCGTTGGCGGAGGGGCCTGCAGTATCTGGTCGTTGTGTCTGGTTTGTTTCTCCTGTGTGCCTGCACGGCAGCCGCAGAAGAGAACCAGCAGCAACAAGAGTGATGTCGTCGCTCGCGTCATGGAGTGACGTATCGGGAAGGACTTTAGCTTTTCTCACAAAAGAGCGGGGGTTGAAGGATGGCTCACAACCCCTGCTTGTGTCTGGATATGTCTAAAGTTCCGCCCGATACGCCATTCCATGGCGAAAGCATTAGTCGTGAACGACCTGGTGGAGTGCCCCTATTGCGGCCGGAAGGGGCTCATCGTTGAAATCTACGGTGACAGAGAACTCTTTATACGGCACGCATTGGACGAGATGGATATCCCGTCGGCCGCTACAGGTAAGATGATCCGGGCATCGGTGTTTATGGATGGTTGTCGAAGAGGGATAAAGTGCGGTCTCGTTCACTCGGCTTCGCCAGCCACGGCCACTCCCAAAAGCCCTGACGCCCCTTCTCTGGAACTGGAGTTTCAAGCCGGGTAACTTTCACCAGCTCCGTACAGAATCGTCCGGCCGTGTAGTCTCCAAATGCCAGTTCCTGATCATTGATCAATCCTTGGCTTCGAGCGAATAAACATTCAAGTGATCGGTGCGCCTCTGCAGTGCAAACCACTGCGCCGAATGGCAGTTCTTCAAACGATCGGTAGCCGGCGGCCGCCAGGCAGGATTTGAATGGCTCCTGTCTGCAAAGATCACGCAGTTCCTGCGTTTTTTTCATCGCTGCGTGGATAGCGAGAGGTCCGCGGTGCTTCATGTACCACGATCGCGTTTCCCAGCGCTTGGCCTCGATCGCTACGAGCGTCGCCCATGGTTGCCACAGGCTGATGCATTTCATGGCTATTCCCCGAAGAGTCCGTATGGCGTTAAAACAAGCCGGTCCACGCCTTTTGCCCAGCAATAGCGGCGCCAGCGTTTGTCTTGGCGCATCTGAATAAAGCGCTCGATCGCCGCATCAAACTCCGGATCCGGCGCGTCCAGCATTCCTGGCTCTGGAATGCTGGACTCTGGAACGATTCGATTCTGTTCTTCGCGCGTCATTTGCCCTCCGCCCGAAAAATGAGACGCTTAGATGAATCAATGAGATTAAGGACGTGGATTTCGTGATCAGCCTGGTGCGGTTTCTTCATGATCGTGCACCATTCCTTCAACAGGTTCAGCATATCCCGGTGCTCTTGAGGTATGCGGCATTCCGATTTTCGGCAGCGTTCATCGCCGGAATCGTCTTGGTACTGGTCACCGCAGAACTCACACGTTTCGTAATCGTGTCCGTCATCGTCAGGCTCTGATTCATGCGGATGAATCGGATTTCCAAGTCGGTATCTGGGGTTCATTTCTGCACGCTCGCCTTCCGAATGGTGGAAGTGATGCGCTTTCCATTCGCCGTCTTGCTTTTTTGTGGACAGTCGCGGAAATGAACGATGATGCTTTTACACTGAAGATATTCATCGCCACGCTTGATTGGCATTCCGCAATTCAGACAGATCTTTTTCATGCGGCACCGTTTCCTTTCGGTGCATCTGATCGATCGGCGGCCTGTTCTATGCGATGTGCATACTGCACATCAACCATGAGGCTGGCGATCTTTTGGATATCGGAGACCTTCCACGGCTTGTCTGAACTGCGCATCTTGTGCTGAGCGAAAGCCTGTTCCTTCGTATATGTCTGAGCGTTTTTCAGATGGCAGGTGTAGCCGTTATCGTTCTTGCCCCAGAACAGCATGCAGTTACCCACGCATTGGCGGGTGTCCTGAAGGTAGTACATCTCCTCTGCGGTGGACGGCTGCGCCTGCGCGGAGAGGGCGCGGATGTTAGAGCCGATGGACTCGGCTGCGTAACTTGCTCTGATTGGAATCCCACTTCTTTGCTCTTTTTCCCTAAAAAATTCACGTGCTTTGTCCGCCACCATCGCGCACTCCTCAATCGTTTCGTTGCGAAGTTTTGCTATCTCGTCCGCCGTGTATATAACCATTGTGCCGCCGCACTTTTCGCATTTACCGATACCTGGTTCGAGCCCATCACTGATAAACGGGAATGAATGCTCGCACTCCTCCGCCGTCTTCGAGCTCGGGGTGTCGCGCTCATCGCCTTCAAGAATCTGGAAGTCAATACTCGCTTCGGCTTTGTTGTAAGTTTCCTGAGCGGCATCCAGTGCTTTCGACGCCTCGTAAAACTCCCGCAGTTTCCGATTTTCAGATTCGAGAGTGGCGAGGCGTTCGTCTTTACCTTCGCAGCTTTCCTTCGCCGTTAACTCCGAATGTTTCGTCTCGCTGGGCTGGGAGAGTGCTGGCTCTTTGTTGTCGAGATGCGCAAATTCCATTGCCTCGTCGCGGCTTTTGGCTTGCCGCGTCCACTGCTCTACGCTGTCAATTTTGAGCGTGGTAAACCAGGTTCCGCTCCTTGAGTAGACTGTGTATTTCACGCCTGGGTCTACGATCATGTAATAGGTGAAACTCTCTCCTTCCGTTGAGTCGGTAATCCAACGGCGCTTGCGTTCTTCCTTCAACGCTTTCATCAGGCGCTCACATTCGTTTTCAGCTTTCGTTAAATCACGCAGGTATTCTTTGTTTCGTTTATAAAGGTCAGCGTTCACGCCGCTTGTGCTCAGTTGCTCGATTTCGCGTTTTAGTGCTGCGTTCTCTTCCAGGTTCTTGACGTATAGGTCGTGTGCGACCTTGCATCGCGCCAGCTGCGCTTCAAGACTGACAATCTGGCAATTCTTGACATGTTCGCTTGTCGCTGCGGTCGAGGCGGCGTGACGTTCGTTGTAATATTCGTCGACGAGTTTTCCCGCCTTGTCCATCAGGTTGCTGGCCTTCACAACAACGGCTGTGAGTTCCGGTGATGCGCCTAGACTTTCTATGGCCTGAGTGAGGTTGTAGATGTCCCACAGGATCGGGTGTTTATTGAGCTGAGCCATTCAAAACTCCTATGCTTTCAATGAAATCGTGTTGTCCAGTCGCTGGTCGCGGCCGGTGACTTCGATCACCACGCCGGCGCAGAGCCGAGATACGACACGGCTGTCCAGAACCTCGGCCAGGCTGGCCGGCGCAAGATTTCCGGTCACGATCAGCGGCCGTTCACCTCGCGTGTTCAGAAATGTGAGCAGCGCGTCTGTTTGCGGCTGCGTTGATTCGCGGACTCCTATGTCGTCGAGACAGATAAGATTCATGTCTTTGAATGAGTTCATAAATGCACCCACAGATCCCTCTCCGCGAGCGCGCGTGAAGTCCAAAATGAACTTCGATGCGTCCCACCAGGCGGGGCCGCAGGCGCTCTCTGCCCATCGCTCAAAGATCAGCGCCATAGCACATGTCTTCCCGCAGCCGGTAGGCCCCCACACGTACCAGGGCCAGCGGTTAGATTGGTACGCCTTGTCCATCGCCGCTCTCAAACTGGCCTTCAATTTCGCCATCGTCGGGCGGACAGTCATTCCCGGCGTCCGCCTCAATGGCTCTGTCCCCCAACGAAGACAATTGGCTCTTGTGGTCGTTTGGGTTGTATTTTTTACTGGGTTCTGGTCCACCGCTGCTTCTCCGTGGAGCTCTGTTCTGTGCGTTGTTTAGCCAGTTGCTGAGGAATCGCGGCATGCCTACCGCTGTCTTGCGTTGCTTCACGTTGTCGACGCACCACTGGCGCGCGGCTCGCATCTGCGCGAGAACGTCCAGTGACGGAAAAGACTGTTGATATTCTTCGAGTTTCGATTGAGTCAGTGGCCACTCGCCTGTGCCCTGTTTCTCCCCGTCAATCGGGAAGGTCAGAACCACAGGTGAGGTGTCGATTTTCTTTTTATCTGGCGGATCTGCTGTCAGAGAGAATTCTTGAGAATCGGGCGGAGACTCTTCCTTCTTCTTCTTAGTTAAATCCGAAGATGAAACTGAAGATGAAGGGGTTGGCAAACGGTTGGCATCACCCTTGGACTGACCCTTGGACTGACCCTTAAGGGCCGGATTACCACCCTTATGACCGGCCTCGACACACTTCTTGCGCTTCTGTTCATCCTTCACCATTCGCCGGGAGTAAATAGCGCCAGATGAATTCCGGCTTACCACCCCCTTTTCGACCAGTGAACGGACGCATGATAGAGATCGGCTGAAGTCCCCGCCGACGGCACGTGCGATTTCATCGTCTTTCCATGCCGTTCCAGCAGTCGCTAACACGCCTCGCTCTTCACACTCCCACATCAGACAGAGCATGTCGATATACACACCCTTTTCCTCGTGCGTTGCACGACGGACGTTAGGGTCTTTCCACCAATCGCCTACGTAGAACTGAAAGGCAGGTAACTTATCGGCCATCGAAGATTGGTTCCAAGATGCCAGCGTTCGGCCAGTACAACGTTCGGATCCCGCGCTCTCCGATGAGAACTTCAACCAGATAGGATTCGTGATTGCGCGCCGGCGCGGACTTCGGGTCGCCAATCGGTTTGGTGCTATAGTTGTCGAACTTGAAATCCTTCAGATCGATAAGCTTTGTGTTCGCCGGCACCACGGCCACGATCTGGCCATAGATGGATTTGCCGTGCTGAGTCCAGCGGACCTTTGAATTCAGAAGATCAGACATGGGAACTCCCTTAACCCACAAGCGAATCGTCGAGCTTGATCGGGTCGCCGCGGTTGATCAGTTGCAGGGTTCGAAGTTTCGACAGGTAAGTGCCGAAAGTTCCACTGTTACTTGAGAATCCAGTCATCTCAGCCAGGGACTGCTTCGATAACCCAGTCGGATGATTGACCTGAAGAGCCCGGAGTATGCGCGCGTAGCCGCTGTCATCGCCGCCAAGTTCGCGCATCCAGTACTGCAGCAGCGCGTCACCGATCGGCAGCGGATCGAAGTCACCCAGGAGAGTTAGCCCAGAAGCAGTGATAACAATCCGATCGGGCTCATACCTGATGTGTCCCAAGCGCTTCAGATTGCTCAGGTAAGTTCCAAATGTTCCGCTGTTGACGCTGAATCCGGAGACCAGAGCCAGACGCTTCTTGTCCATTTTTTCGTACTGCGCCAGTGCCTTGAGGATCTTCTTCTCGCCGGCATTCACGGAGGTGTCATCGGAACTGTCGTCATTGAAGACAGGATTGACCGGGGACTTAACAGGCTGCGGCTGGCGCAGCGCAGTCGCAGCAACGCTAATTTCATGCACTTTTGTTTTGATTTGCGTCACAGCAGGCGACGCTTCGATACTCGCCAAGCGAGCGATATCACTGAGCCTTTTTCTCAGCCCGTCAACGATGGATTCCTGCCGTCGTCGTTCAGCTTCAACGGCTCTTTCGATCGCTGCTTTGTCGGTCGCCGGCGCGCGCTGCGCACGTTCCAGCTCGCGGATCTTGACCTGTAGCTCAGCAACGGTCTTGGCTTCCTGCTCAGCCTCCCGCGGCAAATCAGCGAGTTGGGCCAGCACACCCAAAACCTTCCCGCGGGGCGGCGGCGGTGCGATCGCACGCTGGCCAGCTTTCGGGTGGGACGTTTGAACAGTGCCGATCTGAAGCATGGTAATTCTGTTTGTGATGGCAGGACCGAAGGCGAAGAACTGCCCAGCTTCGAGATTGCGAAGCATTGCCTGGTCCGTCTTCTGGGTAAATCCGAGCTCATCCGCCGCGCGCTTCATGTCGACGTCCAGAGCGCTTCGTCCAATCAGCTTGTTATTTGCTTCGGCAGCCGCGTCTTTGTGAAGCTTGCTGATGCGCTGCGTAGCGAGGATCCCACAGAACCCGCGCTTGCGGCCGCGCGTCTGCAGGTCAATCACAGCCGAGGCGCTTTCGGCATGACCATTCTGCGGCGCAAAGATATGGGCCTCGTCGATGACGATCATGGCAGGGTGCCACAGTGATTTGTCGACATTGACCAGTGCGTCTAGGAACCGTCGCACAAAGCTGATTCGCTCGTGCTGCTTCAACTCGTAAATCCCGATGATTGCCGAGACGTTGAGTTCGAGAAGCCGGCGGGCCAGCATTGCCGCGCAGCCAGGGTGAGCAGGACAGTCAGCCGCCTTGTTCCCGGCGAGGACGTAATCGTATTTCTCACGCAGCGTGGCGAATTCGTCTTCTACGTCGATGACGATCTGCTGTACTTTGCCGTGTGTCTGCTCGAGCACGCGGCGGATACACCACGATTTGCCGGCGCCGCTATTGGCTTGAATGAGCAGACGAGTCTCGATGAGCTTGTCGATGTTCATCAACACCGGCTCATGCGTTTCGTTCTCGTGTCCGAGTATCATTTCCCCTCCAATTTCTTGAATTCAATGACCCACACCCACGGATTCAGGTCCCAACCGAAGCCACGATGCAGGTTGATGCTTTCCCAGCGTGTTCTGAATTGTTCGATCGGGTGCTCGCCAGGACGTTTCGAACGCTTCGCAGCGCGAGCAACGTCCACGATTCCTTCAGCGATGCAGTCGGCGTAACTGATCTCTTGAACGCGCTCGACACGAATATTTGTGACTTCAAGCCAGATACGGCAGGCCCACTTCGGCATGAAGATTGACGGTGTTTCCTTTACGCCGTAGTCGTTTGCGCAACGGACCGAATCGCCATCCATGGCCTCGGAGTAACTGACGAGCCGCGGACGGCCCGCATTATCTCGATGAGTAGCCTCTGCAGGAGATGAGAAGCGGGGCGGCGCAATATAAAGGTTTTCTTTCACCCACAACCGATCGCCAGGTTGACCGTAGCGACATTTCGGTTCGCAAAAATGGCAATGTCCATCCGTCAAACACTCGCAGTCCTCGCCTTTGCCTGCATGAAACGGCTGGGGCATGATCACCCGCCGCGTCTGCGTCTTGCGGCCGACTAGAATTGAGCGCACAGACTCAGCTGTGCAGATTAGACCTGTCTCTTTAACTTTTTCGGCGACAGCGCTCATGCGCCCTCCTTTGCAGCGAGCAGGGTGAACAGCGAAAGGCGCTCACGCTGCATTTCCAGATAGTCTTTGTTGAGTTCGGTGCCGATGTAGTAGCGCCCGAGCTTCGCGGCGACTTCAGCGGTCGTGCCGGATCCCATGAAGATGTCGCAGACCAGCGCCGGCACGCGATCTTCAACGCCGCAGTTACAGGTCGGAGCCCAGCCCAGCGTGGTCTTGCCGGGGAAGGGGTTATCGTGCTCTCCGCCCTCCGCGCGCGCACGCGCGGTGTTCTCCACCATCTTGCGGCCGCCGTTCTGTTCATGGAGTTCGGCGTGCTTATACCGTCCGGTCTGTTCCCGGTGAGAGCCAGGCCCAGTGTCCCAGCCAGATGGCGTTTTCGAACTTTTGACAGTGCCAACTAGGCGCTTGTACGGGGCCTCACACTTAGCACAGCAGCCATGCGCACTCGTGCCAGCTCGGATTGCCGTCTCGGCCAGTTTTGGCGGGAACGTTGCGAAGTGAGCGTCAGGGTACGGCGCCGTCGGAATGTTCCAGACCGTCGTGAGCAATCCCGCCATCAGGTGTGCTAGGGGATTGCGTTTCCACGAACGTTCAGCAGCCACCTGCAGGATCGATGGGCTGACCCCAAGATTCTCGAATTCAATCAGCAGATCACCCAGGAGCTGGAAGCACGCTTGTTCGTCGTACTCTATGGGCCAGACAGAGCGCTTGTTGCGTGACGAGACGATCTCATTCACCGCCGAAGCAAAACTAGCGTTCTGTTTCGTGCCTTTCTCAGAAGTGAGCGACTTTGGATTGACACCCGAGCCGCGCTGATGCGTATTACCAGTGGTCGACTCATGGATGGCCAAGGCATCGTAAAAGTACTTCTGAGACTTCGATAACAGGAAGACGTACTCGTGCGCCTTGGTGCAGCGATCGGTCACCGATTCGGGCATGGGATTGGGCTTGGCCCAGATATTGTCCTGCCGCAGATACCAGCCGTCTGCCTGCAGTGCGAAGGCCAGGCGCCAAGGGATACCAACCATGTCCTTCAGCTTCAGCTTTGACACGCCCCGGTGTGGATTGTCTTCTCGTGGCATACGATCACGGCGGTAAGATTTTCCTTCCTTTGAAGCATCGCGCGGTTTAGTTGTGCTGTTCAGAGTCGAAGTGCCGGTGTCTCCACCGCAGCCGCTGCCAACATAGCAATCGCCGATGTTGATCCAGCAAGTGCCGTCCTGGCGCAGGACGCGTCGGACCTCACGGAACAGCAGGACCATGTGACCGATAAAGGCATCCGGAGATGGCTCCTGCCCGAGCGGACAGTTCATCGCCGGGATGGTCACCGGAGGAAGTCCAGGCAGCGGTTCGAATGAAACCTCTGGCCATTCCGTACCGGGAACCCCGTAGTTTCGGAGTTCCCAGTACGGCGGCGAGGTCACCACACAGTGGATGCTGTTTTCAGGCCACGTCGGCAGAATCTGCATGACGTCGCCGCCAACCACTGTGTTGTGAGGGAGAGAAGACATTATCGTTCTGCGCCTCGATTAGAACAGACCCGCTGTCTTCTTCTTTTTGCCTCTGCCCTCAGGCAGTGCGCCCATGGGAGTCGGCGGCGGATCCTCACACTCATCTTTGCCGGCCGCGGGAGGCGCTTGTGCCGGTTCTTCGTCCTTGGCGCCGATGTTCGAACCTTCGGTAATCTCGATCGCAGTCGGTGAAGAGTCGTCGACGCGCTCGATCCACACCTGCATGCCGTGCTCTACGGCGTTGTCGATGACCATCTTGAGCGACTTGTTGTCAAGCAGACTGCCGTGCCGAATGAAGGCGACTTTCATCTTCGGATTGGCCGCAGCGGCCAGGGCGATTCCGACACGGATTTGCTCGGCGGAAGAACACTGCTTCAGCGGATTTCCGTTGAAGACGACATTGCCCTCAGCGTCGATGCCCAGGCCGGCGACCGGGAACTTGACGCTTTTCAGGGCAGCCTCGCGCGCCTCTACCAGCGCGGTAATCTGCTTTTCGAAATCGGTCGATTTCTCTTCGACCTTTTTCAAATCGTCTGCAACCTGCTTGCGCTGCTGAGCCTGGCGGATCTTCGCATTAGTGGCCTCGGCATTCTTGATCTGAGTGCGAATACCCTCGATCTTGCTCGCGTAATCCACTGGCTCTGAAGCCTTCTTGCGCAGGTCTGCGAGCTGAGCAGTCAGCGAGTCGCGGTCCTGAGTGAGTTTCTTGATCTGCTGCTCAATCTGTTCCAGTGTGCGCTCGGCAGTCGCGATCTGATTCGCTCGCAGTTCGGCCTTGCGGTTTTCCTCGAGCAGCTTTGTCATCTCTTCGCTGAGCGCGGTCACAGAAACCAGTTCAGTCGGCAGTTCCGGATCCGGCGCTGGGTACGACGACAGATTCGCCTGAAGGCGCTTCACGTCGCGATTCACAAACGTGCGCTGCTCACGCAGAGCCTTCTGCTCTGCTGCGTTCTTGTCCAGGTCGAGTTCTGTAGGGCAGACCGTCAGCAGACGCTTGGCCTGTTCCTTATGATCGAGTTCAGCAAACTCCATCGGATCGAAACCGATGGTATTGATCATGCTTTCAAGCAGTTGCTGCGGGCTCTTGTAGGTCAGCCCTTCGTGATTGGTGACTTCGAGGTATGATCCAGCCTGAGTAAATTTCCTGCGGACGATCAGTTCCTGGGTCTTTAAAACGACCTGTGCCTTGTCCTTCCCGTCCCTGATCGGCTTGTCGAGCATGGCGTCGCCGCCGCGCAGCGCCATGACGATCGCATCCAGCACTGAGCTTTTGCCTGCGCCGTTCTCGCCTTTGATGATCACCGCGCCGGCTGGATTCTTCTCATCCAACTTTATGTCGACGGCGACGATCCGTTTTACGTTCTCCGCCTGCAGCGAGATGATGTGCTGCGGCCCCATTTCCTTTGCCATTGTCCTGTCCCTTTTCGCAGAGTTCCACGGCGGCAGCGAAGAAGAGAGGCATCTCCCCGATATCCTCGCCGCGCTTAGCCATTTCCTTTTCCAGTTTCATGAATGCTTCAATCGGACCGCAGTCGTTATTGCGGCTGATCGTGCTGATGATTTCGATGAACGGAGCGACGTTCGACTCGTAGTTGTCGCGCATCAAGGACTTAATTGTGTCGCGCACATTTATGAGCCGTTCAGAGGTTGATCTGATCGCCGCTATGTTCATCATTTTTTCTCCGCCAGTTCCTTGAAGTACGTTGCGGCCTGGGCCGTGGTCTCGGGTGTCAGTTGACTGCGGAGACGCTCGGGTAGAGGGACCTCGTTCTTGAAGAACCAGTCCAGCATGCGGCAAGCTTCAATCACGGTCTTCGCTTTGGCATTCCGGTAGTCGTTCAGTTCCTTGCGGTTGTCTGCGGCCCAGTCGTAGGCGATCAGTTGCGCCGCGCGCTCGTTATCCACGTTCGTGTCGGATGCGCGCTGGTTCACCTTTTCTTCGAACTGCTTGGCCCATTTTCGTTCCGTCTCAGGGTCGCTCTTCCGTTCGATATAGAGCGCGACAGCGTCACGAAGCTGCTGCAGCGACTCTGCGCCCTCGGTCAACGTCGACAGCATGATCACCAGAAGTACGATCGCTCTGTTTTGCACAGATGAGTTCCTTTCCTTCTTTGAAGGTTCCCGCTTTGAACTGGTCCGGGAATTCGCGTTTGAGAATGTGAAACAGCTTCACCGGCTCGAGCCGATTGAAATCCTTGAGGACGAGATTGATCCAGCGTGGAGAGAGGTCTTTCACCGAAATGGATTCCATTCGGTAGAAGAGGTAGTAGCCGAAGTAATTCTTCTCGGCCGTGTCGAAGCTATTGAGCAGTTCCCATAGCTCGATTTCTTCCGTTGTGGCTGGGCGCCGGCCGTCCTTTCGCACAACCTGGCCGTCCGTGATTCGGAACAGCATGCGCGTAGGTTCAACCGGTCTGTTGTTTGCGCTCGATCCCATGTCCGTCTCTCCGAAAGCAGTTATTGAAAAACAGCTACCCGATCTTTTGAGCCTTCATGTATTCCTGCAGGTTCTGCCTGTGCGCCGGGATGAGATAGGCTTTGTGCTTGTTCAGTGCCTTCTCGACCTGAAACCCGGCGATGCTCTTGTCTGTTTCCTTCAACTTGTCGGCTGCGGCCTGGATGCGCTGTGCCGCTGCTTCAAGGTCGAGCCAACCCTGCTCAACTTCCTTGAACAGCGGCGTCAGATCCTGGCCGTTGTCCTGCATCACTTGCTCCTGCGTCTGTGCTTCCTGGTCCATTTGCCTCTCCTGTGGGAACGGGCAGCGGCTTGGTAATGAGCTGCACCGTTCGGTGCTCGTGCGTTCCGTTGTCAGCAACAACGGCCGTCTGAACGTCAAGGTCGATGTAGTCGAGTCCGTTCGTCACACGGATCTTCGAGAGGGGAATGGCGAGGTGAACCTTGCGACCAGCCTTGATGTCGTCGAACTCAGCCTGGGACGCGCCTATGGTGACAATCTGTTCGCTCATAAATCTCTCCAAAATCCGGGTGAAACTCGCTCAAACTGCTGCAAATCAGGCCGAAACCGCTCAGCCTCCCAACGAATCGTTCTCGAACAGCACAGCCAGCTCGGGATCAATCTCAGGCTGCTCTGCCTGCTGAACAGCTGGCTCACGGCGCTCTGCGATTCCCTCTTCCGGCGCCGGCGCGAAGTGAAAAAGCTTCTGTTCTTCCGGGTCTGTCATTGCCCCTCCGTTCAAAACCTGCGCGCTACTGCGCAGGCTCGTCTTTCGGCAGTCCGTCCATAGAAATCTGTCCGGCCGCGGTCGAGACCACAGTCGGCAACGCTTCGCGCGCTCGCGGCGGATCCACGGTGACCGACTCGAACTTCTTTTCTTTGAAAACGAACGCGTCAGTGATCGGAATGAACTGGTCTGCGGCCTTGATCATCTCGCCGGCTGTTGAACGCTCGAAGCTGACCAGTTCAACTCGGCAGCCCAGGCTCTTCAGCGATTCGACCAGCGGCGTAAAGGCGCTGTCGCCCGAGACCAGAACGATGGTGTCAACGCGCAGGGCCAGAGCCATGGCATCGATCGTCAATTCGACCGCGGCATTGCTGCGCTGAACCTCAGGCGCACCGTCCGTGCCGATGCGAACCTTCAGTTCCTTGACCTTGGTCTCAAAGCCAACACGGCGCAGCGCTTCGTGGAAACCGGACTGGTTTACATCCGGCTTCTGCACAATATAGGCAATGGCCCGGATCAGATGCCGGGATCCGACTATTTCGCGCAGAAGCTTGAAATAGTCGACCTTCCCCTGATGCCCGAGCTTCGCCGAGTAGTACATGTTCATCACGTCCACCAGCACAGCGATGCGCTGCGGAAACGTGCGTGCGACCGATACGGCTTGTGCTTCGTCAGACATAGATAGAACCCTTTCAATCGTGTGGGCATCTCAGCCCACGTAATCCGCTGCGATCATCAGGCAGGCACGCACCTTCCCGAGATTCAGCGCTTTGTCGTCTGCTGAGCGCACACGAGTCTCCATGTCGATGCAGATGGTCTGATCGCCCACGACGTCCTCGATGCGCTTGAGCTGGTCTTTCAGGTTTTCAGGCCCCAGACCGCCGGCGTAGGTACAGAGCACGCCTGGAACGGGCTTCGGCCAGGCTGCCGGGAGAATTCCGGCGCCGTGCGAAAGGTCGAAGATTGGAACAGCGTTGACACCCAGGCGCAGCGCTTCCTGGAACACGGCATTGTTCACGTCATCGATCTGGAAGATGATCTGCTGTGTGAGCCGCTTCATCTTCACGTAGAACTCGGGGGAAAACTCGTGCGTCTGCCCGTGGAAGTTCAGCTGCACCCGCGGGAAGCGGAAGGCATGGCGCCAGAAGTTCTCCGGCATGCCGCCGCGGGCAATGGCGCGAACCCATTGGCCACAGACATGCGCAGAAAGGTTCAGCCCCTTTCCTTCGCGCGCGAGTTCGCCCTGCCACGCGTCCGAGGGGAAGCGCGGGATCCCGTCGCGCGCATTGGCGGACATCAGGATTCCCCATTCGACAAACGGGAAGTCCTTAGAGATCTCGTTGAGTTCCTTGACCGAGACCGAATCGTCGGCGCCGGTGATTGTGCAGAAGTGAAGCTTCATGGTCTCAAACCTCTGTCCAGTTGCCGGCGCCGAATTTGATGTCCAGATAGCGCACCCAATGCAGCCATCCGGATGGCGTGTGAAAGCCCCACTCGCGACGCTTCGGGCCGGTAAACACAAGCGTCCATGTGGTTGTGTTGGGTTCGAGAATGAGCCGATGCGCGTCTTCGGCGCGATGGCGGATGATGTCGCCCTGCTCCCACCAGCATTCGAGGTTTGCGGTCGTGCCGTCTTCGAAAACGACACGATTCACCTCGGTGTAGCCGCCTTTGAGAATGATCGAGGTGAAGTCCCAGGGATGGTCATGCAGGTCACGGTCACCGTCGCTGCGCAGGATCTGATGCAGATACACGTTGCCCCAGCGACACTCGAAAATGTAAAAGCGGCGCAGGTACGGCTGGCCGGCCTCATCGCAGATGGTCTTTGAGAACTTCAATCGAGAGAGCAGCTTGCGGAAAATTTGAAACATGACACTTCTCCATCACGGCGGTGGACGCCGGATCCAGTTGGGTCAGATCATTCAGTGCGCAGAGGGTTACAGCGTTAGGACACGGCGACGGACACTTCGCCCGTCGTACGGCTTTGCTTCACACGCAGCAGCGACTGCATGTAAGGCGAGAGTTCAACCTGCATGTCGCGATGCCGCTCATTGAAGCCAGTGGCGCGGTCACTCAACTCGCCGACGTAGCGATCGAGCGCCGGCGGCGGATTGTCCGTTCCCTGCTTCGTTAAGTGTTCCTTCACGATGTCGAATGTTGAAAGCACGATACCTCCCCTTGAAAAAGTTTTGGTTAAGAAGCTTCAAACAAAATTTTTGGAGCGTTGGGATGCTCTCTCCAACAGTACGAGCGCTCTGCCTCGGCCATGTCGATGCACACCCAGCCGCGGCTTGGAATCCACAGCCAGTCGATCGACCAGGCGCCGTAAAAGACACGGCCGGCCTTTTCCGAAAGCGCGGTCAGTTCAGCGACCTCATCTGGGCGCTCAACGTTGATCCACGCCAAATGTTTGTCCCAGTTGGGATCCGACGGCCGCTGAATCGACTCGGGTGGCCAGTACGGATGGTGGCCTACGACCTTCCCGTCCTTGATCCAGTAGCGCCGTTCCTTGCAGATCGGTGTGTCATTGAAGGCGCGGAACGCTGGCTCGATCGGCAGGAACTCACGCACGACCCAGATATTCGATGGCAGGCCCAGCAGATCACAGCACTCGCAGTACTCGGAAATTTCGCGGACGTTGCGATCGATCTGCGACTCTGAAGCCAGGAAGCAGGTTCGGCTCCAACTGTGCTTATTGCTGGTGTGGCCCGATCGGAGGAAAGCCGGGTATCCGCCAACTTCCTTGGCGGCCTTGGCGATCGCATTGAGCAGCTTTTGCGGAATGGGCTGGTCTGAGAACACGTACCCAGACACATGATCGCCGGCGTCGATGATCACCGTCTTGGGAACCGGTACCCCCGTCTTCTGAAGCAGGGGAAACCAGTAAGAGATGCAGCAGCGAGGGTCACGCATTGGACGCGTCCCTCCGTGCCACCGCGGCGGCGAGCTCGCGCAGTTCAGCGACGAGTTCCGCCTCGCGAGAATTTTGTCCCGATCCCTCCCCAGTCATTGGATTCCCAAGGGGGAGAACAGAGAACCCGGCAGAGTCCGGTTTGGGATCGGGGACGTTCGGGCGCGGCGCGTCGACACCGCGCCGTCCCGTTGCGGACCGCATTGCGGCCGCATTCTTCATTTGTCGATTTGTGATCGGATTGTGATCAGAACTGTTGCACGGGTGCTGCACTTCATTGTTTGCACAGTTTTGTGCAACACCCTGACACTGACAGGATTTAGAGTGAGTTGTGTCGACTTCTGTCTGAGAAGTGACTGGGTTCAGAAATGGTCGGGGCGGCGGGATTTGAACCCGCGACCTCTGCGAAGTCGGGGTCATGTCTAACTCTCTGGGGCTCTGGGACCTACGTTGAAGAAAACTCGCGATCTTTTTCGGGGGCCGCATTGTGGCCGCATTCCCCGTCAAAGAGGTTCGCACCATGGATCCCACGCTCTCGGCCAGATTCTTCAGCCGTGCGTCTCGGGCCTTGGCGTACGTGTTCATCGTCAGCTTCGGATCGGAGTGGCGGGCAAGGGCCTGGGCCTCTTTCACCGACGCACCGCTCTCAACCACAAACGTCGTATAGGCAACGCGGCACGCGTGGAAGTCAACCTTCCCATCGGGATGGTCCGTTTCCCGATGCTTGATGCCGCAGCGATCGAGGTCTTTCTTGAGGTAGCGGGCGGGGTGGGCAGGAACCCAGAGCAGGCGTTCACCCGGTTCCTTTTCTTTCACTGACTTCGCCAGATCTTCAACCAGATGCTGGGGCAGGGGCTGGAAATCGTCCTGCCGGTTCTTCGTCCAGCTCGACCGAAGAACAAGTCCGCCGCGGTCGACGTCGAGATCCGAAACGATCAGCGATCGGAGTTCATTGGCGCGCAGTCCTGAGCAGAACGCTACCTCGTAACAGAGACGGCGGTGGGGAGCGCAGGTGTTCAGCAGCAACTGTATCTCCCCCTTTGTCAATGCCCGGCGCTTGATCTTCGGCGACGTGTCGAAGCGGCCTAGTTGCTTCAGTGGATCGGCTTCGAGATAATTTCTCTTTACGAGAAAATCGCAAAAAGCAGAAATTCCTTCGGAATAATTTGCGAGGGTCTTCCCAGCCGCGCCCCCATCCGAAAGTTTTTTCAGCGTCGCTTCCACTCGAGATAGACACCCGTTCAACTCGGCAACCTTCTCAACACTCAGTTCCGAGATCCAAAATTCCAGGTGAGCCTTTCTCATCCGGAAATGCGTCTTGCCCCAAGGTTTTCCGTTCCGGCCGCCGTTCAGGGCACCCCACGCCAGATACTGCTTCACCACTTCTCTGCAGCTGGCACCGCTTTCGACGCCAGCCGCCAATCCAAGCCGCACCGGCAAGAATTTTTTCTCTAGCGCAATCGCCAGATTTCGAGTCTCTGTCTTATTGTCGCTTCCGGTGAAGTGTCTCTGAATTCCAGCACCATCGAGATAATAACCACGATACTTACCGTTCGGTTCCTTCCTGTTCCGTACCCCTGCCATCATTCCCCCCAACAAAAATAACCATCATTTCACCATGAAGAAAAAGAACGCCTTGACGTACGCCTGTGTTTTCGAGTCGAGATTCATGTACTCGGCCTTCGACATCTGCTTCATCTCGCCACTCGCAATCTTCCCAGCCATGATCCGGACCTGAATCTTTTCAATGTCCGAGAGCACGGTCCACGCCGGATGATTGATTAAGTGCTCGTTCAACTTCTCCGCGCGCGCGTCAATTTCTGCCTGGCGTTCAGCCTCGAGTTCCTTCTTCGACTTCTTCTTCTCGGGCGGCGGCGCAACCTTCACTTTCTTCCTCGGCTTCTCAGCAGGCTCAGCCGCGGCAACACCCTTATCCTCTCCCTTATCCGCACCCTTAACCGTCGCGTCTTCGGGCGGCGCCGGCGGTTTGACCGGCTTTTCCTCCCCGTAAACCCCGCCAACGGCGAGCGCGCACAGCAGAATCACCCATCGCATACTTTGCCCCCTTTCCGATAAACCTTTGATCCTGCCTGCTCTAATCGATTCTCCATGAACTTCAATATGAACCCGGCCGTCCACGTAGGTTTTCCCATCAATTTCACCGGCGGCGGCAACTCCCCACGCCTCACCGCCCGCTTCACACTGATCTCAGACTTCTCCATGATCCGAGCCAACGCCGCCTCCGTCACCAACGTGCCCGGATTCATTTCCCCCAACGCCTGTATGATTCCCTTCGACGATGCTTGCATAGCGGCGCACTCGCTCTCTAGGTGCCGAATTCATGATTGTTGACAAGTGGATATATTTTCACTTTGGCAAACCGCATGCAAAAACTCGCAACATTAAGAAAGTAAATTCAAATCCCGCAGCGCTCCGAAACTTACAGTAACTCGGAAGTGAAAAATAACCACCGATCAGCAACGACTTAACATAGGTTGCACGCAGTGCAAAATGAGGGGGTCCGCAAAAACGACTATAGGTATATTTTTCTCTCTTTTTCTCTAAAATCCACTTTTCCTCTTTAGAAACACATTTCATTAATTACCCCTATATAGTCGTTTTTCACGACCACCCCGCCTCGCGATGCAGCATTTTAAACCAAACCCTCGTGATACTGTGACATGATTTGGCACACGGAATTACCAGAACTTTCCTACTACTCCGTTACTTAGCCTCTCATCACTTTTGTTGGTCATTAATCAAAATGGTCAAAAACAAAAAATTTTGTGTCGTGTGAGTTAAGGGCCTCCCGCCTGGCCAGCACTGGCGCTGTGATCGACTGGGAAACTATACCCCCTATGTCATTGTATAGCATAGCCTTACAGACTTCGTGCAGATACCATACGGTATCTACACAATCACGGTCCAGAGCAGAGGCTCAATTGTCACGATGTGATTTTGCCCTGCAGGTTATTCATTGTGCATAAAAGGATTTCCTTGTCTGAAATACCTAACAAAATCCCGAACTAGCATCGAAAGTAGGGTCATTCCCTGAGAAATTCATTTAGTTTATCGTTAGGTAATTAGGTAAATACTTGTAAAGCTTAAATTCCAGTGAGTGTAGAGTTTCCAGTCCTGTATCTGTGGAATTCCAGTGCCTTGACTTTCCTGTGTATCTAGCGTGATATCACGTTATTTATTACAGATTAAAGCTTTGTGATATCACGTGACTTGCGTAGTGATATGGCATCAAAGTAGCGTGATATCACGTTGCTTGCGCTTGACACTCTGTCCATTGTGGACAAGTCAAGGTGCAAGGGGAGCAAGGCCTAAAGGGAGTGCTTACCATGAGGGGATTCAAGCTTGTGTCTCTGGCAGTTCTGACAGGATATGCGCTTTCCTTCATGCTGGCTTGCATTCTCTAGGGTGTTACGTGGCGCTATGCCACAGAGGGAGTAGGGATCATGGGTAACACGGTTGAAGTTTCTGAGAAGGTCACGGCAAAGCACATCGGTGCTGCTCTTTCGGCGCTTGTGATCAATACGCGCGGGAAACTGGCCTGCATTGGCGGAATGATCCTCGCCTACGGCAAGGCACACGGTCATGAGAGCAAGGCGGACACTCTGGACGCTCTCGAAACTGAATTGAAGCTTCAGAAAATGACTCTGGACAAGTCCCTGTGCAATCGCGCGCTGAAGGCGCATGCGGACCGGAAAACGGCCAACGAAAAAGGCGTCTATGCGGAATGGAGCAAGGCCAGCACAGATGCAGAGGCACAGGCCATTTTGGACAAGGCCTGCAACAAAGAGCGCAAAGAGAAGACGCCAAAGAGCGACCTTTCGAAGGTGCTCGCGCTGATTGCGAAGCTTGACGCTGCAGGACTGTCAAGCGCTTTGACGGCGATTGAGGCGCAGTTGAGCGCTATCGAAGCGGCAAAGGCCAGCACGAGCAAGGCGGGCACTGCTGCAGCGTAGCGTCTACTCCCTTCGCTCCCTTGACCCCTGCGCAGTACTGGCAGGGGTTAAGGCATTGAAGGGAGTCCGCATTCGTTCTCTTCGCTCTTTGACAATCCTGTGTCGTATGAGTCGGCAGCAGACTGGACGTGCAAGCGGTAATACCGTTGCGCGTGCAGTGCTTCCAGTTCTAGCGCTTCGCTCTTTCCCTGTGGCTCTAGGTTCTCGGGACTAGATCACAGGAAAAAACCGCTTTCGGTTTTGGCGGGAAAGGATGTGCGGTCTAGCGCTACGGGAAGCATACGCGCGCAACGGTTAAACCCGTCAGTGATCCACACGGTACACGGGCACCTTAACTGCCACAGGATGAAAGGGAGTCTTTGACAATCTAGAGACCGATTGAAGGCCAGCACAGGACTTGTCCTGTGTTGCTGCCGATGTGCGATAAATCGCCTGTGTACGCTTGCGCTATGCAAGCTATCGACACTCGCGACGATACGCGCGGTATCGGTCCGAATAGTGCACGCCGTGAAGTTTTGCGGTTAGATACTCTGCCATGTCGCAACGGATGATTTTGCGGCCGCGCGGACCAGGTTAGAAACTCTGCCTGGCCTGAACGGTGCAAAAGAATCGCGTGGGCCTGGCATCGAGTGTTTTGCTGTGAACAGATCGTGTGCGCCATCCCCTGCCGTTGGATGTGGAGCTCTCAGTGCGCTGTGCGTTATGCCGGCGAATGAGCGAACGGAATGTGCGTGCCGGCAATTTTCGTGAGGAACGATTAGGCCGGGCAGATGATGATGGAACAGGTGAGGGGCATTGCTGCCTCAGTCTACGGGACTTTAACCTGCCATCGGGGTATCTATCGCCCCTTGGGAACGAGACGGAGTGCTGAACTCTGTCCAGTGAGCCAGCCAGGTCGGCAGAGCTCTGCCCGAGAACGAGATGGACAGATCCAGATTGCGGCGGGGGTCACGCCTAGTTAGCGTGGCCCTCGCCGTTTTTCACAGAACAGACTCACCTTCCCGTTAGCAACTCTGTCCGGACAAATCATTTTCACGCCGCATTATGCGTTTTTTTGGCCGGATTATGCATGAACAGGCCTGAATTATTCGCTTTCGGCCGCGCCTTATTACTCCACTCGAATTGAACGATCGAGCCCTCGTGTGTGAGGACTCTGCCGCTCGCCCCGGTGATTGTCACCGGGGCTTTTTCGTGTCTGGAGATTACCTATGAAGATTTGGCGCGTCTGTGATGAACACGGCAACACCGTGGTTGACGAGGTGATCGGCGAGCTGGTCTTTTGTTCCATGACCGTTGCCGCCGCGACCGCGTTTCAACTCACCAAGCAGAGCCGCAGGCCCCACCACGTCGAATTCAATTTCTAACCGTGAACGCAGAGCACGCCGGCGGCGCCGGCGCAATGCGGCCGCCCCGGAGGGCGCCAGTTGCAAGCCTGGGAGAGCACAGCCATGGAATCACCGGAACAGTACGAAGCGAAGGTCGACGCCTACTACAGCGGGTACGTGCACGAGGAACTCGCGCGCCCCGCGATCGTGGAAGCGAATTACGAACAGCAGTACCACAACGAGTACCTCTACGCCGCGCCCACCGCGGCCGCCGCCTGAACGTGGTTTCGTGTCCGCGCCTCTTCGCTGGGGCGCGGGAATGAACCCATGTCAAAGGAGAACAGGACTATGGATTACTGCTACATCGTCACCTCGAATGACGGCCAGGTGCTCGGCGTCTTCGACAAGATGAACAAAGCCGTCGACAGCGTCTCGCTCAGCTACAGCGCGACCGGACACGTCAATTTCGATGCCTATGGACCGAACGAAGTCCGGGCCCAGGCGCCGAACGGCGATAAGCTGCGCATCACCGGCATGCCGGTCAAGACCACCGTTGATCATCTGTAATTGAACAAACCCCCGAACAGCAAAGGAGAATGCCATGAAAGTCACCGCGCGCACGCGTGGCGGCGGCGCCGTCAAATTCAGCAGCAAGCACGGCGTCTGGGCCAGCTACAAAGTAGCAGGTGTCGCCGATCTTCCAACGCCTGAGATTTTTTACGCCGGCGCCAAGCTGCCCGACGGCAGACGCATTCAGTTTTTCCTGAACCGCGAGACCAACCTCGTAGTGGTCGATGTGATCGATCGCAGCGGCCGCAGCGGTACGGAGATCGTCCGCCGGAAAGTCTGAACCGCTTTACACCCATGAACGTTGTCAAGTGAACGGCTCATTTCGGGCCGTTTTGTCAAGTAAACCAGCTAAAAGAAAGAAGGTTCCGCGTCACACCGTTCGAAAAGTGAACCGCAGGTGGACGACTTTTTTGACCCGCCCGAAAAGTCTTCCACCTCTCCTATGAAAACAGGGTGGACTAATTTTGAAAAAGGAAAGGAGGTGTAGTCCAGTGGCCACGCAAAAGCCTGTCTGCCGTGACGTTCAGGCCTATCTCAAATTTCATCTCGGCAAGAACTGGTCCGCGCCGCTCACCGGAACAGATTGGCGCGCCTTTGCCGCGTTCTGTCACCTGGTGGATCTCTGGTGTACGACCGAGTCACCGCACGCCGAAGAAGCCATGCGGCAAACGCTGAAGGTCTGCCAGAGTTCCGTGCTGCCGATTTTCTATCATGCCGCCGCCGGCATCACGATGGAAAGCACGGCTGAACGGCTCTGGCCGCGCATCAAACCGAAAGAGTAAGACGAACCCGCCATTAACCTCCCGGCGCCGCCGGGGGGCCATGATGGGCTCGTGAATTTGAAGACAAACCCGCCCCGGTTGAACACCGGGGCTTTTCTTTGGGAGGAACAGGTCATGGCTACTGTCACGCAACACATTGTCAGCATTCGTGCTGAACGTCTCTACCGTGAAGTCATCGCTCCCGGCGGTGTCGATTTCTCGAAATTTGAAATCGATGAGATCCTCGAGGTTCGGGCGCATGCCCAGCTCGTCGCCACCAACGGCGAATACCATGAGCGCCGCAAGGCCCTCGCCACGCTGATCGAGATCGAAGACGTCCTGTTCCTGCGCCTGCAGTCCTAACCCCCGCTGATTCCGCCAGAAAGCTTAAAGTTTAAACGATACGCAACCAACAGCGGCCGCGTGGACAGTGACATGCAGCGCGAAGAGACGCGGATTGATGTTGCGGGAACTCTCTTATGTGGCCGTCAATCCAGCAGCCGGTGCAACTCCGGCCCGCTGTTTTTTTTCAACCCCGCACCGTGCGGGTTTTTTTTATGCCATGACAGAAGGAGACTGCCATGAACCTCAACGCAGCCGCCGCCCAGCTCATCCAGGAACTCGATTCAATCCCGGCAGCAACGTGGGGCGGCGTCTTTGTCCGCTACGACACGCCGCGGGACACCATTGCGATCGATCTGCGCAGTGTCGGTCTGGTCGAAATCTTTGAACTCTACACCAACGGCATGCGGATCCGTTGGGCCAACCCCCGCTGATCCCGCCAGATTTCCTCAAGTTCCAACGATACGAAGTTTTTAGCGCGGCGTTCTCGTGGCTGGTGTCACGGGCGAAAAACAGAACGGACGGAGCTTGATTTCCGTTTCGCGTTTCAGTTCTCCGGTAGAGCGCGAACGCCAATAGCGAAACGCAGAGGGTTCGATTCCCCGCGCCGCAAAGCACTTCAAACCACGGGAGGAAACCAACATGAAGAACTGAACACACCGGTGCTCCAGCCGTCTCCCACAAAAGCTCTGGAGCACTGCGGTCTCGACGGCAAACAACCTCCGCGAGGTGAGACTGGGGATCCGGAAATGGCCGGATCGCGAATAGGAGCCAGGCCTTTAAAAACGAAGGGCTTTTTTATGACTCTCGAAAAGGAACTCCGTAAAGCCACGTCCAGCATTGCTCTGCGCGTGGACAACTCACGCCAGGACACAAAGCCGGAACCGGCGCGGCCCAAGCGCAACGAACTCGAGCAGCACCTGCGCGAAGAAAATCGGAAGCTGCGCAGCGGCCAGCGCTGGTTTGCCTTCGACACCAAGCACGGCCGTGTTGCGCGCCAGGCCTATGTCCCCGTTCCGCTGGCCGGCGAAAAGCTCGTAGGCAACCGCCGCGGCTATCTCTCCGCCTCTGAAGCCATGAAGGCCAAATGAGCCTTCTCGCGCAAAAAATCGCGCGCGTCGTTAAGTGGGGTACCAAACGAGCTCAGGCACTTGAAATCATCGTGTCGATGTCCCCGCCGCGCGGCGTCCGCTTTGATCCAACGGTCCACGGCGCCACCGCGGCTGAACTGACCGAGGATATCGGCTGCGTCAATCGCATGAGCGTCTACACGATGCTGGGAATCCTCGAGAAGGCTGGGCTGATCCAGCGCCTGGAAGACAAACGCGACAAGAATTTCATCTACGTGGCCAAGCCACAGATCCTTCAGGAGAGCAGAACAGATGGCCAATCGCCGCAACAAATCCGAACGCCGCAAAAAGCGCAAGTCCGCAGGCACCAAGCGCCGCGCATATCGGCGCCGCAGCGCCCTGCGCAACTCCGCCGATCTGTTCCGTGAAGTCATCACTCAAACGATGGCTGCAACCATGAAAGGAACTGGCGAGTAATGATGAGCACCGATCACCTTTTACTTGGCCCAGGACGCCCCAATCCGAACTTTGGAAAGGGGGGCAAAATCAGCGGCAACGCGCCGTGCCCCTGCGCAAGCGGCAAGAAGTTCAAAAAGTGCTGCATGTACAAGGGCGTTACGAACACGCGGCCGCAGCTCACCGAAGAAGAAAAGCAGCAGCGCGCCGCTGAACGCGCACAGTTACGCAGCAAGGCCCCATTGCTAATGAGCCTGGCTGTGCTCGGCAGTGTGCATCCCGGAAATTGAACCGCCTATTTATTGGAGGCCCAATGGCCAAGAAAGATACCGAACTCAAGCGCGTTGTCCGAGCCGCCAAATATGCGGCCTACAACCGTGAGAACACGAACTTCGCGCTCAGCCGCGTGCAGAACCGCGTGCTCGAGCAAAAGTTCAATCTCACGGATGACCAGGCATGGGATGCGCTCGATCTGGCCGAGCGTTTCGATTTCCCTCAACAGACCAGCATTGCCGAACTCATCACCGACGGTGTCACGCCGGCGGTGTGAACAGAAAGGAAGATCGTGGAACACAAATTCTGGATGGTTTACTGCCCTGGCCGTGGCGCACCCAGCCACCATCACGAGACCCAGAGCGAAGCGGTTATCGAAGCTGAGCGCATCGTCAGGAAAGAACACAGGCCTTGCTACGTTCTCGAGGCTGTCAAAGTCGTTCAATTCGAGAACCCGCCGATCGTCTCACGGGATCTCGAAGTAAAGAAGTGATCGTCGATCGCTCAGGCCGGAAGGGTGGTCCGAGAACACTCTGTGTGTTCCGCGCCCTTCCGGCTGACTTCGCTCTGCAAGGAAAGCTCTAATGCGTCAGGGCGCCAAGCTCACGCGAGCAAAGATGCGCGCCACGCCCTACCCTGAGATGACTGTCACCTGTCCTCTCTGTCACTATCAAATGCGCGTTTGCTACAACCCCGAACGCACCACGGCCGAATTATTTCGCATCTCAACTGAACTTTCGATGCGACTCAACTGCCCCGCTCATAAGTAAAGACTCAATGTCGTGCGACCACAAAAAAGGAGGTCATTATGTGCATGTGCGGCAAGCCGGTCATCAACGGCCAGCCCGGTTACTCGTGGAACGGCAACGGCACGTCCGTTTATCCCGTCAATCCACCGGAACTGAAGGCTGACGATACCTTGATCTATGACGAGCCTGGCCGCTGCGGCGGGCTCGATTCTCATTGCCACCATTTCAGGCTCGTCAAAGACCGCTGGGGTGACGTCGCTATTCTCGTGCGCCACGGTGGCGGCGACGAAAGATTCAGTATTGCCAAATACATGCCAGGTATGACGCAGCTCCTGGCCGCTATGGAACGGCAGGACACGAACGGCCGTTACTGGTTCATGCATCTGCTTCACTCCATCCATCACAACGCGGAGTCCGCTGCGAAGTCTCGCGAGCGTGGCATATGGGCAATGGCTGCGATCGAAAAGCGCATCAAGGTCCGGCGCCGTAACGGACAAACTCGAGCCGAAATCGTTACGTCTCCAGCCATCGCCGGCGTTTAACACCAAAACAAACGCAAAGGAGACATCATGCGCACGTGGATCAGCGAGCACGGCAAGGAATATGACGTGCCGCAGGAAATTCTGTCCGCCGGCATCCCCGATATCTCCTGGCACAACGATCTGTGCCCCTGTTTTGGAACCCAGATCGGCGACACCAGAGTCAGGCTCTGGGTTGAACACCCGCTTTGGGTCAAGCGCGAGCTCGGCGGACCGCGCTTCACGGTCGATCGCTACGACGAACAGACCAGCGAATACCTGGCCCAGCATCAGACCGACGACGTCAACGAAGCCATGCGCCTTTACCGCGTTGAAGTGGAACTGGCCTCTGACAGAGAAAGGGAACAGCTTTGAAACGCTACGTCATGCGCATCGTTTGCGGAGATAAAGTTTTCCAGCTCCGCATCCGCGCCGCCGATCGCCACTTCGCCCTGCGCTACGTCCTGCACGAATTCGACAACGCCACCATCGAAGCCTTCGCGGAGCTTTAAAAAAATGGTCACGACTAATGCCAAGTGTATCTGCGGTGCCGAGTTCGAAATCGTTTCGAACAATCCCGAGCGCGCGCAGAAGTTCATCGATCTGTGGTGGTCGCAGCACAGCGGCAAAGGCCACGGCCCTGCCAAGCCGCCTCCGCTGCAGCCACAGTTTATTAAGGAAGGCGGCTTTTCACCGCCTCGGCCAAATAAGTAATTCGAAGCGAAAGGAACCCCTATGAGCAACAAAAGCCTTATCGCTCTCCTGAGTATCCTCCGGCCAGCCACCGGCAATCACGTGCTCTGGGTCGCTCGGGCACCGCATGCCTGCGCCTTTGGACTCGCACCCGAGCACGCACAGATCATTCCGCAGGTGAGTGCCGCGCTGCAGGTTGGCAACGGCGTATTCATCAACGTCCACACTTTCGATATCCGCGTCAAGGAGGCCGCATGAAATGTTACGCGATTGTCGTCTGGCAGCCGCATGTCATTACACCGCGCCGTTACAAGGGTCGCTTTCAGCGCACACCCCGGATCAATGTTCTGAAGGTTCTCGGTGTGGATTACGTGGAGAAGCGCGGGGACAAGATTCATATCAGCGAAGTGACTGAAGAACTCTATCACGTGCTCAAGGAATTCGAATGGATCAGCGCTGATTCCAGGGGCGCGGCCCGCGCCGTCCTGGCCCAGCTCAAGTCTTAAAGCTTCGCGCCACCGCGCGCGAGAAAGGAGGTTTATGAAGTTCAATCGCATCTATGTTGAACGCGGGAAATTCTACCGCGTGAAACTCCCGTGGAGCGAAGTCTGCATGCACATGCAGGTCGCCGGCAAGGAGATGCTCATCTCCGTCGTCGGCGAATACTACGCCATGGCCCAGATCCACGAGGACAATGGCCAGGTGTTTTCTGCCCCGGTCACCCTCGGTGAAGCCGGTGTCTACTCCGAAGGTGAACGCCTCTACGTCTACGGCGAAGAAGCCAGCATCGCCTCCGCCGCTCTCGCCGCCTGATCAACCCCCGCTGAAGTGTCCGTTTTTCCTCAAGTTCAATCCGACACCACTTCCAAGGAGGCCGCATGGACTTCATGGAGCGGATGGCTTTTGAATCACGGCTCAAAGCGGGCGATCGCGTCCGCGTGCGCTGGACCAATTGCCGCAACCGCTACGCGACCGACGGACAGATCGTAAAGGTGAACGCCTCAAGCTTCTTTGTCGTGCTCACCGAACCGGTGGGCCATGCCTTTCTGAAGGGCGCGGGTGTCCGCGTCCCACGCTGCACAGCCAATGGTTTCTCGGTGAACAACTGCGTCGATCGCATCAGCACCGACGCACTGAGGAAATTCACATGCGCCGCATCAACCCGGACTTCACGCAGAACGACTTCGACAAGCTCGCGTTCGGCATGGCCGTATCCTTCGCCGGCGCCGTCCTTGTTCTGATCCTCGGCTTAACGTTCTGTCTGAAGAAACCCGCAACGGAATCCGCCGCGCCGAATCCCACAGTCGGCGCACGGTAGACGGGCCGCTGGCCTATTGTCCCGGTCCAGCACGCCGGGGCTTTGCACCGGATCGCGTACGGTGAACGGACCAGCGGCAAGACAAGGCCCGGAGACTGTGCCCTCCGGGCCTTTATTTTTTTCCTGATGAGGATCCCTATGAAACGAATCCTTTCCATCTTTTTCGCAGTGCTCTGTGTCTCGGCCGCCGCGCAGGACTATCACTTTCCCCGGTTCACTCCGGGCAAATTCAAGAAGGAAGTCCGCGCCGCTGCGCAGATCTGGAACGACACCAGCGGGAACATTCACTTCCGCGAGACCAGGCGCGACGGCATCCCCGTGATCTTCGACAAGCGCGGCTACAAAATTCCATCGCAGTACCTGCTGGGCTGGTACGACGGCAAACAGATCATCATCAATGGGCTCTATTTCAAACGCAGGCCCCATCCGCTCGGCCGCTTTTCGATGCGCGCCATTCTGCTGCATGAATTCGGTCACGCCGGCGGGTTGCGGCACAACCAGCGCCGCACATCCATCATGTTCCCGATCATTTACCCGAGCACCAAGCCAGAACTCGATGAGAACGACAAGCTTGCCCCGCTGAACGTTCAGTCCGTCAACCCCGAACATCCGAAACGCCCATTCCCGCCATCGCTATAGGGCGGGGCAGTGGTCCCAATGCGCTCGCCTCCACGGGGCGGGACTGGACTCCGCGATTGTCGCGGATGACTGAGCAGCGCGGAAAGGAGTTATGGACGCTAAAGATAAGGCGATCCTCAAGCTGGCGATCGCAGTTGCCTCGCTGCTTGAAGTCAACGCCTTCAGCCACGGCGGTCCTGGAAGTCGCGACGAATTCGAAAAGATCATCGCCGACGAAAGCACCCCCGGTGTCAGCGACGTTGTCGACGGCATCTTCAGAGAAAGCGAATTGCAGGTTGCCTTCGACGCGCTGGAAACAGCCAAACAGTTCGGCTTCGATGTCCCGCTCGAACACTACGCGCTCGAGAAATACATCGAGGACGCGGCCAGGGAAACCCCAAGCATCAAGGATGAGCACGCACTTGCGCTGCACGGCCTGAACATGGCGTGCGCCGCGATTCAAACCGAACTGGGTGTCACCAAGGGCGACATCGCCGGCGTGTTCTTCTCCGGCGAAGTCGAGCATATGACCTTGAACATCTTCAAGAAATATATCCGCCTGCAGAAGGAGTTCCCCAATGGCTGACACTGAATCGGACTTCATGTCCGCACATCTGCAGCAGCTCATCGGGCTCACCGTTGTCGCCGTTGTCCGCGACGGAGGTCACGCCCACACCGACGAATGCCACGGACTTCTATTCACCGATGGCACCATCGCCTGGGTGATGCGGGATCCCGAGGGCAATGGCCCCGGCTTCCTCGACATCCAGATTTCTGAAAAGAAGAAGGGAGGCAAGAAAAATGGGTGACCGCTGCTACATCAGCCTGACCTGCCGTGCCACAGACGCATCGAAGTTCGAAGAGCTTGGTTACAGACGAGACAATGAAAGCACGTCTCTGTCTCCGAACTGTGTGGACATGGAGAAAGACGAAGGCTACGTCACCGATCTGTTCGAAGGCAGCGAAGTTATCACCAGCCTGAAAGGGGTTCCGTTCGTTGGCCAGAGTGGGCCAGGCTGTGCGTACGGCGCCTACGTGTTTGCCTCAGACGGAATTCACTTCAGAGAAGTCGAGACACGCCATGGAGATCGAAACGTAGTCGTAGCTCTGGATGAGAACGGCAACCCCGTGCGCAGCGAACTCACTTTGCTTCGCGCCTACATCCGTTTCAGTAAGCACTGTGAAAAGATTCTCAAGAAAACGAAGGCCGCACCCCCGCCGCCGCGGCCTCTAGTGCTCGCCGGTACAGGCTTCTAACGAAAGGAGTCACATGAAGACGCTCACTGAGTCGCAGTGGAAGGCCATCCCCGAAGAACAGAAGGTGCGCGGCTACGATGGAATCTTGCGCATGATCTCAACGGAGAGAGAAAAACCTGAGATCGTCACCGTTCAGATCGTCTCGGACTTCGATGATCCGCCCTTTGCACCGGCACTGGTGCTGTCAGAACTCAACGATGACAAGATTCCTACGGGTAAATACACAGTCCATCTTCCCGAAGAATCGCAGAGAATCCTCAAGCGCTTCAACAGCTATCAGCCCATGTCCGAAATGGATGCGCGCTTTCGTAAACGCATCCGCTCCGCCATAAACCTTCATTCCGAATTGGTGAAGGCGCTCCGCGAAATCGACAGCACCACGCAGGACCAGCTCAACTATCGCCAGATCACCTACCGCGTTCAGAAGGTCGCGCAGGAAGCGCTCGGCAAAGTCATCGAGGCCGAGAACAAGTAGGAGGCCCCGTGCCCTTCCGCAGAACGAAACGTGTCTACAACCCAGACGGCTCTTACTTCAGCGAGCCCATTACACAGGAGGTCCGCATGTCCCATACCATCAGGCCTGGCACTCGAGAAGGCTTCGTCGAAATCGTCTTCGACGGCAAGCCTTCAGACGACATCATCAAGGCGCTCAAAGCCGCGAAGTTCCGCTTCACCAGCAGTGGCGGCGAGCCCCGCTGGTACGGAAAGGAAGACGCCATGCCAGCAGCGCTCAAGACAACGCCGGCGGCCGCCGCACCTGCACCCGTCACCCGAAAGGATGGCGCGTGTCCGTCCTATCCCAAGCCAACACCGCCGCCGCCCACTGCCAAGCCCGGACAGAAGAAGTACAAATCACGCAAGGAAGTCAACGCCGTCGCCTACGCCATGGGCTACCGCGAATGGTTCACTGGCACCGAGTGGTGCAAGATCGATCCGGAGGCCCCTGATCATCCGGGAAGCGCGCCGCGTGAATACTGGATCACCGAAGACGAAAAGGTTCCGCACCTGGCCAACCTGCGCATGTTCGATGAGAAGATGGGCACATCTTTCGGCTGGCCCATCCGCAAGCAGCAGGTCGATCAGAATCCCGACGGCAGCGAAACGCTCACCGCGCCCGACGGCGTGAAGATCCGCATCACTCCGGCGAAGAAAGCTAAGCCGGCAAAGACCAGTGCGATCGCACATCTCGACACGCTGGACTTCGATCCGGCGCAGGCCTTGACCAAGAACTGGTGCGACCCGGCCGTCCCCTATATTACCGACGGGCGCACGCTCCTGATCAGAAAGATGGTCACCGACGTCCAGTTCCTGACTTCTCTGGAACGCGAGCAAGGCAAGGATATCCCCGGCAAATCCGTTCGCATCGTTATCGACAAGGCGACGGAAGAAGCGGTCAGCATTGCCAGAATTGGCGGCTGGATTTCCGGTTCAGAACTCAACATCAATGAACCCATCGGTTTCCTCTACACTGACGATGTTGCTGTTCCAGCCAATGCGCAGCGCATCAAGCAGATTCTTGCACTCACCGGCGCAGACGTCGTCAAGATCAGCAAGCCCAACCGGGCCGTTGTTTTCTTTAAGGGCAACGAGCTGGCGGCAATCCTCATGCCCTTCACCGTGAACAAGGAGTTCCAGCTGAGCCTGGTACTCAAGCGCCTCAAGGAATTCGAAGCCGCACAGGCTCCGAAGTCGCAGCCCGTCGAAGTCAAAGCGCCGGAACTCACCCTCGCCGATGCCAATAAGGCGCTGAAGACACTGTCGGGTTTTATCGGCGGCGACCAGCTCAAGGTCGTTCGCTCCGGTCTCAAGGGTGAAGAGAGTCAGTTCTTCATCGACAAGATGGTCGAACTCGCCGGCGTCGTCGAGAAGATGCCGAAGGTGTACGGCCAGGAGAAACTTGGCGACCAGGCCATCGTCTACCTGCACTACTTCAAGAACAGCTTCGACTGGTACATCACCGAGAAGGACAGCGAGACGTTTCAGTTGCAGGCCTTCGGCCTGGCGTGCATGCACGAGGACGAAATGGGTTACATCAACCTCGTCGAACTCACCAAGAACAATGTCGAACTCGACTTCCACTGGAAGCCGAAGACCCTCGCGGAGATCCGCAAGGAACGCAATCCCGAGGAACCCGGACCGCACGCCCCGTCGCCGGATCCAGAACCGGCGCCGCCTGAACAGCCCAAGCCCAACTCGTGGAAGATCGGCGTCAAGACGTCCTCGTCAGCGACAAAGTGGGGCGAGAATGCCATGCGCTACTCGACCCGCGAAGCCGCACAGAAGGCCGGGGAGGACCTCGCCAGCCGCTGGATGGCTGTCACCGAGTGGACCGTGCTCGAATCAGAGGACATGCCAAACGACGTGAAGCCGGAGAAGGTTGAAGCGCCGGCGCCGAACATCACGCCGATCACCGACGGCATGTCCATGCGTGAGCGCATTGCCCGTCTGCGCCAGCGCTTTGCCGCAGTCTGATCCAACCCCTGCTGTTTTCTGAAAATCACTCAAGTTCCCTTCGATACCACCAACTCAGGGCGCGATTACCGCTCCGCTCTCATGCCTCAGCCCCCCAGGCCAATGCATGAAGCGGGCGGTGACCGCCCCGCATCTCTCTCTTCCTGCCGCCGCCGGTCCTCGCGCTCACAACGCCAGGACCGGCCTCCGGGCTAGGGAAAGAGTGAAAGGATTCTGTACCGTGCGAGAAATTGGACGCATCGCTCAGGGCTACTTCCCTACACAGCCCCGCATCGCTCAAGCCATCGCCAACCTGTTCATCGCGCCGCCCCATTCCAAGGTCACCCTCCTGGATCCCGGCTGCGGCTGCGCTACAGCCATCAACGATATTCGCCACAGCCTGCAGTGCCGCACACCGAGCGCGACGGTCAAATGCTACGGCATTGAATCCGACCGCGGCCGCGCCGAGCAGGCTCATCAGGACGTTTCCAGTTTCAAGGGCGGCGGCGAAGTGCTCTGGTCCGCGATCGAAGACTGCGACGTCGAAGTGCCCGCTTCGCTGCTGTTCTTCAATCCACCCTATGACCGCATCCGCAAGGGCGGCCGCCTCGAAACGCTGCTCTTCAACAAGGTCAAGACCTGGGCCGCGCGCAACGCTCATCTGGTTCTCATCGTTCCCGATTACATCCTCGCCGATCAGAGCAACGGCCTGGCTGTTTCGGTCGAGCGCGACTTCCGCATGCTGCATGTGTTCCGCTATCCCGAACCGGAATACAAGATCTTCAAGCAGTGCGTGTTCGTCGGCCAGCGCCGCGAGAAAGCGCTGGCAATAAACCGGGTCGACTTCCCGAGCTGGGCCTGGGATGCCAAGAGCTGGCCAATCCTTCCTGATAAGTTCCTGCAGCCAAAGCCGCTGCTCAGCGTCGCCGATGAGGTCTCTTTCTACCGCACCAGCATCGGTAAGGAACTCATCCTTGAAACTCTCTCTCGTTCCCCGCTGCGCAACTCGCTACTGCGCGAAGCGCTGGCGCCTGAGCCTCCCATCGAACGGCCGCTGCTGCCGCTGCGCGATGGACACCTCGCGCTCGCCCTCGCCGGCGGTCTCTGCGACGGAGCGATCGAGGACAAGGAAACGGGCGACAAGTTTCTGGTGAAGGGCACGCTCGAACGCAAGACGGTGAAGGTGGGCAGCAGAGAAAAGTTCGGCTTCAAAGGTGAGAAGACGCACGACATCCACATTCACCGCACCCGCTATTGCATGAACGTCCGCTGTCTCCGCGAAGACGGCACCATCGAGAATTATTCCTCCCAGCCGCCCGAAGAAGAGAAGGTCGAAACAACCCCAATCGAAAGCGAGGACGCGCATGTATAAGACGCAAGCTGACCGGCTCGCCGAACTTTACAGCGACATTCACGATGGCAAGCCGCTGCCCGCCGACATCGAACAGGAAGCGCTCAACGAAGAAATCTCAGACCTCCAGCAGGACCAGTTGCCCCAGCTCCACGTTGTCGTGTCCGGAAAGAAGGATGTTATCGCCGATCTGGTCGCGACCATGCCCGCCTGCATCATGGCCGCAAACAAGATCTATTACTTCGAACTGGCCTGCACCTCTTCGGCGACGGCGCATGCCTTTGCAGGCGCGCTCTCCGAGAACCGAGTCAACGCCAAGTGGCAGGTGAAATGGCCAGGTGTCACGAAGGAATTCATCGACGTCGAGATGGCCGACTCCATGAACATTCAGGACTGCCGCCTCGTCGTGAAGGGCTGGCACAAGCAGCTTCACCACGTCGCCGCTCTCTCCAGCAGCGGCGAACTCTTCATCGCTGACAGCGACGAAGTGCTCTGGCAGAAGCTGCGCAACCGCATGAGTTGCCCCGCGCTGCCGGACTGGGGTAAAGCGCTGATGCCCCGCGTCCACCGCGCCGGACTCTTCATCGAGACCAAGACCGAGGGCATCAAGGAGAATGTCAAGACCTACATCCTGTCCCCAGACGCCAGCGACCTCTTCGACAACATCATCAGCGAACACGTCCGCAAGATCGGAGGTCTGTGATGATGACCGTCGAACGCAGGATCACGCTCTCAGAACTCGGACTGGATCCAAAGAAGTTCGAAGACCAGTTCATGTACGGCGGCATCCGGCCAGGCAAAGACGGCCGTGTCTCCCTCAAACATATCTTCGAACACGAAGGAAAGAAGTACGCCTGCCCAAAGAGCGACAGTGTGTGGGGCGCGGCGTGCTACACCTTTTCCGAACTGCTCACACCGGAAGAGTTCGCGCAGCGGCATCCCGAACTGGCCACGTACGATACCTACGACGAGGTGCCCAACTTCGCCAGCGGTCGGCCCGAGGGCACCGCAGAACTTTGCAGCCAGCGCCAGGCCACTCTGGGCCACGACTGCGGCCTGCTGATCAGCCACAAGGGTAAGAAGTACCGGCTCTGCCCCTATGTCCCCGGAATGCAGATCTGCACCGACGACTACGAGGCCAAAAAGAAGGAGTATGACGCTTGGGTCGCCGACGGACGCCCCTCGTATTGCGTATGGGTCGGTGACTACAGCGGAACCTATGGCTGGTCCTGCGCCGGACATCCTCGCACCGAAGAAGAAGCTCTGACTCTTTACAACCATCACAGTCAGATCGGCTGGACGAAAAGTTATCCCTGGGCACAGAAGGACAAGTCCCTGCCGCCGGTCGTTCTACTGAATCCAGACGGCCACATCGTCAGCGCTCATTTTCCCGCTGACTGCGACATCCCCAAGTTCGTTCAAGGCATGGAATATTTCATGGGCTTCTCGGCCTGGACGCCGCAGTTGCAGGCGGAGTTTATGTCACAACTCAAAACGGAAGTGGCTGCCGTCGTTCACACCGAGCTTCAGAAAATGGTGGACGAAGGCACTGTCGAACAGCTTCAGCCGAACCCCGCAGAAACGGGGGGTAGTGCAGGTGACACCGACCTGATGCGGCAAAACGGAGGTGACTTGAGCGCAGTGAAGCGGGAGCCAGTCTTCGGCGGAATCAATGCCGAAGGCTGGCCCAACCCGCTGCGCGAAGCCTATGAGGAACGCGGCGAAGAAGTCCTCGATGTAGCCCACGAAGAGACGCTCAACGAGCTCATCGCCTATCGCACAGAACTTGAAGCCGCCGAGAAGTTATCGGCAGCACCGCTGGATCCAACCAACGGTAAACCGTGGGCCGAATCAAAGGGCGGACTCAAGCGCCTCGAAAGTTACAAAGAGTCCATCCTCAAGCTGAAGATCTCCATCTCCGACACGCTCGCTGCCTATCACGACTGGTTCGGCAATCTCGGCGTTCAGATCATGTGCACGCGCGCCGGACTGCCGGTTCCCGAGTGGGCCGCTGAACGCAAGGTCGAAGAAGTCTGCACCGTCCCCGCCAATCAACTCTCGCTCTTCGATGACATCGAACTCAAACCCGAGCCCGTTCCACAGATGTGGCTCTTCTAAGAAAGGAATGCCTGTGAAATTCACAACAAAGTTCAGCCCCAGAGACACGGTTTGGTGTGTCGAAGAAACCGAAGAGGCTGGTGCGCAGTGTCCACATTGCAAACTCTACCGCCGCGGCAAACCGCTCGGCAAGATACGTCGCTGCATCGTCGAAGACCTGTCTTTCCACACCAGTGATCGGTTCCACAACAAGCCCGAGACGTACTACACCTGCCGCCCCACGCGTCGCGGTGCGAAGGCGCACACCTATACCGAAGACCACGTTCACTCCACGCTCAAGGAAGCACAGGCCTTTGCCAAACGATGGCAACGCAAAGCCCGCCGTAAGCAGATCGAAGAATCCAAAAAGTATTAACCCTGTTCTCTGCGCCTCTGCGTCTCTGCGGTGAAAAAAAATATCAACGAAAGGAGTGACACCTTGAAGCTCGCGAAAGACTTGAACGAACTGATCCGCAAATACGGCCCTGCGATGGCCGTCTCCGCTGAAGCAGCGCTCAAGCCCCTGCACGATCCGGCCGTCCACGCCGAACTCGACTTCTCGGTTGTGGAAGCCAACCGCAGCCGCATGTTCGGCAAGCCCTTCCGTTACTTCCCCAGCCAGCGCAGCAAGATGACAGCGCTGGTGAAGGGCTACAGCACGCACCGCCGGCTCTGGCTCATCGCCGAGCCTGGCTGCGGTAAGTCGCCGATGTCCCTTGGCGTAGCCTTCCATCTCTTCAAGCACAAGCCTGACTACCGCGCGCTCGTGCTCTGCCCCGGCCACATCGTCCGCAAGTGGCGCCGCGAAGTGGAGTGGGCTGTGCCGAACGTCCTGGTCCGTGTCATCCGCAACTTCGCCGAACTGCTGAAGTGGAAGGACGCAGCCGCCAGGCACGACGGCCCAGCCTACGCCGTGATCAGCAAAGAAACCGCGAAGCTCGGCTTCGATGTCGATCGCCCCTGCGCCGCGCGCCGCAAGGTGTTCGAAACAATCAAGCAGCCCGATGGCGAAGAGGTCACCCAGACTCTTGACGCGGCCGCCTGCCCATCCTGCGGAACGCCGCTACGTCTCGATGAGGACGATCCGGTCATCGGCTACTACGAATACCTGCGCGAGAACACACCGGCCCGCTGCCTCAACTGCGGCGACAAACTCGCCACGAATGCGCGTGGCTACCTGAAGACCCCGCACATCGATCGCTACATCCAGCGCAAGATGAAAGGCTTCTTCGATTTCCTCATCGCCGATGAAGTCCATGAACTCGCCGGCGCCGACACCATTCAGGGCAACACGTTCGGAACACTCGCCGCCGCCTGCACCTACACACTGGCCCTCACCGGCACACTCATCGGCGGCAAGGCCGAAGACCTGCACGCGCCGCTCTGGCGCATGTCGCCGGCGCTGCTGCGCCAGCGCGGCTTCGACCTCAAGCCGCTCACTGGCGGCAAGATCGGTCCCATTGGCCGCAACGCACGCAACTTCATCGAACGCTACGGTGTCCTGGAACATCTCGAAATTCGCAGCGTCAACGATGATATCGACAGCCGCGTCGAGCGCGGGGCCTGCGGCCGTAAGAAAAGCTATAAGACGACCGAACATCCGCGCCCCGGTATCAGCCCCGATCTGTACAACCACTTCCTCATCGGACGCGCGGTGTTCATGTCCCTCAGTGAACTCGGACCTGCGCTGCCCACGCTCGAGCGTGTTCTGGTGGGCTGCAAGATGAGCGAAGAACTGCGGCAGGAATATGACCGTATCGACGCCTACATCACCGCAGAGATCAAAGAGAAGTCGAAGGGCGGTGGAAAGGGGCCTCCAGTCCTCTCCACCATCCGCATTCAGGTGCTCGACGCCTACTCAGACAAGCCGTGGGGCTGGGATCCGGTCATGTGTCCGGACTATGACCAGTCCGGCACGCGCTGCGGTCAGCACGTAGTCGTCACGCCGCGCGATCTGGGTCTCAACCGCCGCGACGACAAGGATGAGAAGCTTCTCAAGATCTGCCAGGACGAACTCGCCGACGGTCGCCGCTGCTGCATCTATCCGGTCTTCACCGGCAAGCACGATGTCCGCCCGAAGATCCAGGAGATGCTGGTCGAGAACGGCATTCGCGCCGTGATCCTGCCCGACACCATCCAGCCGGCCGCGCGCGAAGACTGGATCCTGAAGCACTGCGCTGAAATCGACGTGCTGATCGTTCATCCCAAGCGCGTCATGACAGGGCTCGATCTGATCCAGTTCCCATCGCTGATCTGGTATCAGGTTGGTTACAGCACCCACGTGTTGCGGCAGGCCTCGGCGCGCGCGCGGCGCCCAATCCAGACCCTGCCGTGCAAAGTGTTCTATCTCTACAACGAGAACTCCATCCAGTCCGGAGCGCTCGCGCTGATGGGCGAGAAGGAATCGGCCAGCCAGGCGCTGGAAGGAACCTTCGACGTCGATGCCCTGAAGAACATGATGAACGGCGGCGAGAACGACGACATCATGGCTGCCCTCGCGCACAGCATCGGCCGCTCCGATGTGAAGAGTGCCTGGGCCAAGGTTGACCAGAAGCACCCCGAGCAGGCGCCGGAACCCGAGGCGCAGACAAAGCACACGGCGGAGCCATCCCGCCGGCGCACGGCACCGAAACCTATCGAAAGCCCATGCTTATCCAAGGCAGCCTGTTTGATTCAGGACAGCCTGTTCGGCGCCGAGGACTTCCACGAAAACGAAAACGCCCCAAGCCTCTTTGACCTCGTGGAGGTCGCATGACGCAGCCTGGGCTATGGAATCACCGGAAGATCGTATGGTTCTCTTGCGGCGCCGCGTCGGCCTGCGCCGCAAAGATTGCCGTTACCGATGATCCTGAAGTTCAGGTGATGTATTGCGATACGTCTGTCAACGAAAGCGAGGACAACAACAGATTCCTTGCCGATGTTGAGCGCTGGATTGGATGCAATATTCAGCGTCTCCGCTCAAACGAATTCCCGTCAATGAACATTTATGACGTGTTTCGAAAACGTAAGTACATAGTTGGCCGGCTTGGTGCTCCGTGCACACAGGCGCTCAAGAAAGAAGTGCGCTGGGACATCGAAGAGGTAGGCGACACACACATCTTTGGTTATACAGCCGACGAAGAAAAGCGAATTAAGCGCTTTGTTGCCAATAATCCAGAGCTACTGCTTGAATTTCCACTGCGCGATCGCGGGATAACGAAGGCTGCTTGCTATGAAATCGTAAAGGCTGCGGGTATCGAACTGCCGCTGCTCTACAGGCAAGGATACAACAACAATAACTGCATCGGCTGCGTAAAGGGTGGCATCGGATACTGGAACAAAATCCGCGTCGATTATCCAGATGCCTTCCAAAAGATGGCTGCGCTCGAGCGCGAACTCGGTGCCAAAATCTGCAAACTGACCATCGACGGTAAACGTGAACTCATTTACCTCGATGAACTCCCTCCAAACGTTGGCGATCACAAATCCGAACCAGAAATGGAATGCGGCCCCATGTGCCAGGTGGAACCCGAATGAAAGCTATTTACCTGATGGACAAGAACAGCGCCGGTCTCGATGAACTCGAGCACGACTGCAAGGTCCATATCGACCTGGGCCCGAGCAAGCACATCACCATCGACGTCGGTGCGCAGGACCTGAAGAGTGACACCGTCGTCATCGAAGTCGTCGGCGGCAAGCCCTTCGCCAAACTCGCCGGCAACAAACTCATGCTTGGAATAAAGGAGAACTGAAACGTGCGCTTTCTGTTTTTAGTGCTGTTCGTTGTGATGTTCGCCGGCTGGCTTGTCATTCTCGCCGAAGCTCACTCGAACCCGCTCAGAGTCATTGCCGTGGTCTTCTGCGCTTTGAACCTGGGCGCGATCATCACCATCGTTCGCGATGAACGGAACAGGTGTCTCTAATGAACCGCCTGCTTCTTCCCCTCCTGCTCTGCGCTGTCTGCGCAGCGGCTGAACCGGCGGCCGCCGTGGCCAGGCTGCGCTACGAACGCATCGCCGGTGAAGCTGTCGTGACCGGCCACGGCACCGCCTTCGCCGTCGACCTGGCCGCGTATGGAAGGGAAGGGAAGCGCTACCTTCTCACTGCTGCCCACAACGTACTCGATGACGCCACTCGCAAACCGTACGACACCCTCATCCTCGAAACCGCGAAGCTGAAGTGGTGCGGCGTCAAGGTGTTGGCATTCAACGTTTCGCTGGACCTGTGCCTCTTGGAGTGCACTGAGGAACTCCCCGCCGTCTTGTCTCTGGCCGACAAAGAAGCTGCGCACAACACTGCGATCGAACTCACCGGATCCAAGCGCGGAAAACCGCTCACCGTCCACACCGGCACAGTTGTCGAACGCTTTGAACGCGGCACCGTCCGCACACGAGCTGCCGTGGCCTTCGACCACGGGGATAGCGGCGGGCCCGTCACAGCCGCCGGCGCCGTGGTTGGTGTCGCCGTGGCGGGTATCCCAAAAGACGGCGATCTGGACACCAACGTCTGCCTCTTCGTCCCATTGATTGCCATCCGCAGCTTTCTCGACCAGCACCTGAGGGCCGGGAAATGAGGCGAGCTCTCCTGCTTCAACTGGACGGCAAGGTCCCCAACATTGCGCTGATGCGCATCGCTGCAAACGAGCGCGCGCAGGGTGCCGAAGTTTCATTGCGCTTTGCAGGAACGATCGAAGCCATTCAACCCCAGCTCTTCGAACACGAGCCCGACATTGTCTACGCTTCGCTGATCTTCGAACGGTCACGTCCGCTGGCTCACAAGGTAAAGGAGTTTTACCCGCGGGCCTACATCGGCGGGACAGGCTGGGATTTAAAGGTGACGCTCGAGCAATATGGGATCCATTCGCTGCAACAGGACTATTCCATTTATCCCTGGTATCGCCAGTCCATCGGCTTCACGCAGCGCGGTTGCCGACTCAAGTGCAAGTTCTGCGTTGTCCCTGAAAAGGAAGGCTCTGTCCGGGAAGAGAACAGCATCAATGAGATCTGGCGCGGTGAGCCTTGGCCGCGCGAGGTGGTCTTGCTCGACAATGATTTCTTCGGCCAGCCCAACTGGCGCCGGCGCATAGACGAATTGCAGGCCGGAAAGTTCAAGGTCAGCTTCAACCAAGGCATCAATGCCAGATTCCTGACAGATGAAGCCGCTGAGTCGATCGCTCATGTGGATTACCGCGACGACAGCATGAAGACCAAGCGCATTTACACCGCTTGGGATAACCGCAAAGACGAAGAGCGATTGTTCGAAGGACTCGACCGTCTCTGTAAGTACGGCGTGAAGCCGGATCACATCATGGTCTACATGCTCATCGGCTACTGGCCTGGTGAGACTCACGAGGACCGCGACTTCCGGCGCCAGCGCCTGCGGGAATACGGCGCGCGGCCCTACCCGATGCCGTACGTGCGAACGCCTGAACTCGTCGGCTTTCAGCGCTGGGTCATCGGCGCATACGACAAGCGCATCCCCTGGTCTGATTGGCAAGCCGCGCGTTACCAGCCGTGCAACCTGCGCGCACCGCAAAGCAATCTGTTCTCGGAGACACTTCAATGATCCGGCTCGCAGGCCCCATCGGTGAGGCGTGTTACAGCGAGTGCATGAACTACCGCTACGTGCTGACGCGTCCGCTTCAGGATCTCCTGAGTATCACCAACCGTCCCACGCGCGCGGTCAACTTCATCATGCTCAACCCGAGCACCGCGACTGAACAGCAGAACGATCCAACGATCCGGCGCTGCATGGGCTACGCCAGTGACTGGGACTACGACGAACTGCTGATCACCAATATCTTCGCCTACCGCTCGACGGATCCATTCCAGCTCCGATTGCAGTCAGACCCGATCGGCCGGGAGAACAATCACTATCTCCGGGAGATCGCTAAGCTCTCGGACCGGATCATCTGCGCGTGGGGTACGCACGGCGAATTGAACAACCGCGGTGCTGAAGTCCTCCGCCTGCTCTCTGACTTCGACCTGTATTGCCTGAAGCAGACCAGCGGCGATCACCCCTCACACCCGCTCTATCTCAAGCGCTCGCTTCAGCCCGTCCTCTGGAAATCGAAGGGCGGTGCTAAGTGAATCACCCCGAACCGCCGCCCGATCTGCCACACTTCTTTCAGTACCGGCCAGGTGAAGGCTGGTTCTTTATCTACCGCACACCAGGACATGGCACCGGGATCTGGGCCGAGCCCGGATGTGTCCATCATGTATTGCTCGCAGACCTATCCGGTGACCGCCTCGAGATGGCGCGCGGCATCGCCGTCACACACTGGCTGCGCAAACAGAAGGTGTTCCACAAAGTCTATAGGCGAGCCCGCTACGCAACACTGCCGCGGCAGCAACACCTCAAAGACCCTGATGTCTTGAGACTCAAACACGATGCCAAGTGGGCCGAGCGCAACGTTGCAGCCTGGCTGCTCTGGCGAACGGAACAGGAAAGGGAAGAACAGCATGTCAAAAATAATCGCCTTCGACGGCGTTGACGGATCCGGAAAGAGCACCACTGCGCGACTGGTTCATGACTACCTCAGCATCGACCGCGGTCTCAATGCCACGCTGGTCAACATGCCGGGTGCCACCAAGCTCGGCCAGGAACTGCGCCGCATCGTCAAGTCCAAAGAGTTCCGCATCGACCCGAAAGCTGAGCGGCTTATCTTTGCCGCCGACAGCGCTCAGTTCATCAGCGAAGTTGTTCCCGCCGCAGACATCCTCGTGTGCGATCGCTTTTCGTACATCACCGACCTGTTCTATGGCCATGCCAGCGGCAACGATCTGGAGTGGCTCAACAACCTTCAGACTCATGTCGTCGGGCAGCCAATAGCAGACATCCTCTTCCTGCTGCAGTGCCCCTACGAAGTCTCCAGCGCCCGCAAGGCTGCAATCAACAGCGCGCGCCCCGAGAACTGTCGCATCGAAGAAAAGGGTAACGGCTTCCTCGAGAAAGTCGCCGAGCTCTACAACACCTTGCCGCCACAGATCATGAGTTATCTCACCGAACGCGCCAAGGAGATTGTGTTTCTCGACGCTGCTAAACCACAGGCTGAGAACATGGACATCATCAAACGCAATCTCGAGCGCCTCATCGCCAGCTGAAACAGCGATTCACTCACCCATCCAGCGAAAGGAATTACATGACTCAGGACCTGCTCAACGGATTGACTCGCGAATGTAAGATCGGTGAACACGGCATCGTTCGGCTCATCGACTGCATGCCCCGGCTCGTTGAGCCCGGACAGAACTTCGATCATGCCGTCTGCCAGGCCGCGCGCGTCTCCTACGGCAATAACGAGAAACCATCCACCGATGCGGCGGACCGCGGCCTCATCCGCTACCTCATGCGCCATCATCACGGCACGCCATTCGAAATGGTGGACGTCAAATTTTATATGTCGCTGCCGATCTTCGTTGCACGCCAGCTCATCCGGCACCGCACGGCATCGATCAATGAATACTCCATGCGGTACAAGCAGCCGAAGGACCGGTTCTTTGTTCCGGATCTGGAGAACGTCCGAAAGCAGTCGAAGAATAATAAACAGGGCACCGAAGGCTCTACTGAAATTCGGGACGCTCAGGCATTCATCGACTACACAGACGCAAACAATCGGAATCAGTTCGCACGGTATAACCATCACAACGAAGTCGAAGGTGTCGGGCGCGAGATTGCCCGCATCAACCTGCCGCTGACTACGTTCACCGAGTGGTACTGGGAAATTGATCTGCGCAACCTGCTTGGATTCCTTCGTCTCCGCATGCACCCGCATGCTCAGAAGGAAATACGCGATTACGCAGAGGCGCTGTACACGCTAACCAGGCCGCTGGCGCCGCACACCTTCGAGGCCTTTGAAGACTTCCAGTTGCAGTCAATGGAACTGACCGCCCTCGAAATCCAGGCGATTCAGAACGGACGCCCGCTCAATGAGCGCGCAACCGATCGGGAACGCGATGAGTTCAAGGCGAAGGTTGCCCGCCTTGGCCTCTCGATGTCCGTGTACTTCAACCCTGACCGGAGCGCCGAGTGATGGATCAGAACCAGGGACACGTCTTATATTTCAACGTCACTCCTAAAGCGAACGTCCACTTCATGACGCTCAGCAGGGAGTATCAACACGCCGTGCCGCTGCGTGACAATCTTTCGTCTCGCGGCCCTGCGGCTCACTATGTGATCACCGGTGCCAAGGGTATCACCGCCGGTTACAACGAATGCGCCCGGCGCGCCCCTACGGTCATTCCGTTCTACTGCTTCATCCACGAAGACGCGCGTCTACACTTCGACTGGAACACAATCATCCCCGAGTATTTCAACCAGCTGCCCAACGCCGGCGTGCTCGGCTTCGTCGGGTGTCGCCGCATGTCCTGTGATTCCCGCTGGTGGGTAAACCAGCCCCGCTTCGGCTCGCTTATCCAGGGCGGCTATCCCGAACAGGATCCGCCGAACCTGTGTTTCGATAAGCCAACGCAGGGACACGAGGGTATGAAGTACGAACCCGTCGACGCGGTCGACGGTTACTGCCTCTTCATCCGTCGCGAAGTGTTTCAAGTTGTCGGCGGCTTCGATGAACGCTTCGATGCCTGGCACTGCTATGACGCCGATCTCTGCCTGTCCTGTATCCAGCACGGCTTCCAGAACTATGTGATTGACCAGAAGTCGCAGCACCATTCCGGCGGCTCGCTCGCTGACCCGTGGGCGCGCGAGAACGCTAAGTTCCAGGACAAGTGGCGCACATTCCTCGCCGCTCGCTGAAAGGATCGTCATGCTCGAACTCGTGATCTCCCGCTACAACGAAGACCTCACCTGGCTGCGCGATCTGCCGGGAACACAGAGCGACGTATGCGCCAAGGTCTACAACAAGGGCCACCCGCTGCCGCCGACCTTTGTCGGTGTCACCGAGCTTCCGAACGTCGGCCGCGAAGCGCACACGTATCTGCATCACATCATCGAGAACTATGAAACGCTGGCGGACTATACCGTCTTCCTCCAGGGCAGGCCCTTCGACCACTGCCCGGACCTGATGGAAAGACTGCACCGTTATGAAGAACAGCTTCGCTTCGGCCTCGTGCCGCTCGAAGACTTCATCCCGCTCGGTCACCACTGCACCTGCGATGCGATCGGCATGCCGCAGCATCAGCTCCCGATCGCTCAGACCTACCGCATTCTTTTCAACGAACTGAACACGCCGCACAGTTTCACGTTCGTTGTGGGCGCGCAGTTCGTCGTCTCGCGCAAGGCTATCCAATCGCGCTCGCATCTGTTCTACCGCCGTGCAATCGAAATGGTGAACAAGGACAGGGGCGCCACCATCAACGGCAGAAATGACGGCCTGACCTGGGGCGCTCACATCATGGAACGCATGTGGAGGTACGTATTCAATGTTGAAACTCTCTGATCTGCACGCTTTTGACCCATACTGGGACTCGCGCGGTCGCGAACTTCCGCGCCGAATCGATCTCTCCGGTTGGCACGGAAACTACCCGTTTATCCAGGAAGCTGTCCGTGCATGGAAGCCTGAACTGATTATCGAAGTTGGATCGTGGAAAGGTCAGTCTGCAATCAACTTTGCCGAAGAACTCAAGCGTAGCGTGCCGGCGGGCAAAATACTTTGCGTCGATACGTGGCTTGGCGCGCTCGAGTTCTGGGAGAACCAAAAGGACAGCGAGCGTTATGTCAGCCTTCATCATGACCGCGGATACCCATCGGTCTATTATCAGTTCCTCGCCAATGTCCTCTACCATGGCCTGCAGGACTATGTAATTCCGTTCCCGCAGACCTCGCTTATCGCCGCGCGCTGGCTTGCCAAGCGCGGCATCAAAGCTGGACTCATCTACATCGACGGCAGCCACGATTACGAAGACGTCACCCGAGACCTTCAGGCTTACTGGCCCCTGCTGAAGCCAGGCGGACTGATGTTCGGTGACGACTACGACTGGCCCGACGTTTCCAAAGCGGTGAACGCATTCCCTCAAGGCCGCTTCGAGCTTCGCGCCCCGTTCTGGCTCTTACACAAAGCCTGATCTCAAAGGAACATCATGGAACCATTGATCGCTGTTGTCGTGCCCACCATTCGAGAGGAATGTCTACAGGCGTTCCTCGCTGCATGGAAATTCCTGTTCGATCTCCATCGCGTTGAACTCATCGTCGTGAAGGACGGGGATGAGCCCGCGCTTGATCACTACACCTACCACCGCGAAAACGATAAGAAGGGGCCTCACTTCGTCGATTGCTGCAACGATCCGCGGATGCTTCTCAAAGAGAACGCAGACCTGATCTTCAATCGCACCGATGCCGTCCGCAATTTCGGCTTCGCCTATATCGCTCTCAATCTTCCAACCGTCGAATACATCATCACCTTCGACGACGACGTGGCTCCGATTCCAGACACAGACCCTATCGAAGAACACAAAGCAATCCTGAGCCAGCGCGCGCCGCTGTCATGGATGTCCAGCACCGCGTTCGGCGGCATGTACATGCGCGGCATGCCGTACGTGGTGCGTAACGAAGCACCGATCATGCTCAGCCACGGCGTCTGGCACGGGGTGCCGGATCTGGACGCTCCGACGCAGCTCCTGAATCCCGAACTCAAGAATTATTATGGTCCGTTCTACCGCGGCGTCGTTCCCTCCGGCGCCTACTTCCCGGTCTGCGGGATGAACGTGGCCTTCCGCCGTAAAGCTCTCAAGTATGCGTACTGGGCACCCATGGGACCGCGCGCCTTTGGGCTCGGCCGCTGGGCCGACATCTTCATGGGCGTGAAACTCAAGGAATATTTCGACAGCGCAAGGTGGGCCATCTTCACTGGCGGCGCTCCCGTGCGGCACACCCGCGCGAGCAACGTCTGGAAGAACCTCGCCGCTGAATCCACCGTTCTCGAACTCAACGAATCCTTCTGGCAGGGTGACGAATCCAAGCACCCGCAGTACTTCGAACTCTATCGCACCTGCCGCGACCGCTGGCAGCAGTTCATTGAAGGGACCGAAAAGAAAAAATGACGATCTATGACTCCAAGTGGATTGACTCGCTTATCGTTCAAAACATGTATCGCCTCGCGCGTTACGACGTGAACAACGGTCTGCGCACGGTCGAGAACCACAAGTACATCCGCCGCTGTACACACTATGACGCGAAGAGCGGAACCTTGATGATCTTTAATCGGGATCAAGGCCCGCATTCTCATGGCTGGTGGAAGAATCCAGACTACGAGCGTTGCTTCCACCTCTCGCTATCGTTCAAGGATCCGGTCACGGGTCAGCACCGCGGTGAACGCGACGCCATTCTCACCAAGGTTTGGCTCGATCTGATCTACGGATCGAACCAGAAATACATCTGGTGTGAACCGCCCGTCGGAAAGGATGGCAAGCGCCTCATTGTCTGGCACTACCGCCTCTTTATGCAGCCGGATTGGAAAACGCCGCTTCTCCCGCGCGGCGAAGTCTACAGCAAAGAAAACACCCCGCCTGGCTTCAAGTCCTTCAGCGAAGTGCAGGCTGAACTGGAATACGAACTCGAACTCAAAAAGGAGAGAGCCGCAGATGCCTCCATCAAACTGGGCTGACATAAGCATTACCGCTACGAACGCGAAGATCACACCGAAAAACATGAGCCGCGCGACGGTTGCACTTGAGGAAGTGGACATCGAGGAAGTCATCGAACAGATCGGTACCGATGTCATCCTGAACGTCATCGGCAAAGAGGCCGTAATCGAGCACTTCGATATCACCGAAGCCGAAACTGAATGAAGTACGAACCGAAAATAGACAGCCCCGCCGAAGGCTTTCGCATTCGCCTCATCGTCAGAGGCGACGACTACCGCTCAGAATGCTGGGCCCTCATCGGACCGGACGATCTGGTCTGGTCAACATCCTGGTCACCCGGCGGCGAACTCACTCGCCGTCGCCGCGAACTGCAGCGCGCTTACGAACTGGGCCGCGTGATGGCTCGGAACGAAATGGAACTTTCAAACGGAGAATCCCCTCATGGTGGCACTCAAAATCAATTACCGGACAAAGGAACCCGGCACGATCCGCAACTCTCCGATCGACGGGCTGATCATCGACAACTTTGCCGGCGGCGGCGGCGCCAGCCTCGGCCTCAACCGAGCGCTCGGACGTGACCCCGACATCGCCATCAATCACGATCTCTCCGCCGTTCGTATGCACGAAGCCAATCACCCAGGCACGAAGCACTACTGCGAAAGCGTCTGGGACGTGGATCCCGTAAAGGCCTGCGGCGGCCGAAAGGTCTCCGTGGCGTGGTTCTCTCCGGACTGTAAGCACTTCAGCCGCGCCAAGGGTTCCAAGCCAGTTGACAAGAACATTCGCGGCCTGGCCTGGGTCGTCGTGCGCTGGGCCAAATCCGTCCGCCCCCAGATCATCTTCCTCGAAAACGTCCGGGAGTTTCAGGACTGGGGACCGCTGATCGAGGCGCTCAACTCACGCGGCAAGCCAGTGAAGGATGAGTACGGCAATATCAAGATGATCCCGGATCCTGCGCGTAAAGGCCAGACCTTTCGCCGCTGGGTTACCACGCTGCGCAACCTCGGCTACACCGTGCAGTGGAAGGAACTCAACGCCGCTGACTACGGCGCACCGACGCACCGCCGGCGCCTGTTCCTCGTTGCGCGCTGCGATGGCCAGGCGATCTGCTGGCCCGAACCGACCCATGGCCCTGGCCGCATGTATCCGTATCGCACGGCCGCTGACTGCATCGACTGGACCATCCCGTGCCACTCGATTTTTCTCACCAAGGAAGAAGGCAAGAAGGTTCGCGTTAATCGCCCGCTCGCAGAGAACACGCTGCGCCGCATCGCCAATGGCCTGCGCAAATATGTCCTCGAGGCCAAGGAACCGTTCATCGTGGGACTGCGCGGCCCAACCGGCTCGCTCGAACCGCGTTCGGTCAGCCGGCCCATGGATACGATCATGCCGGGTAAGACCAAACATCTCGTCACAGGAATCGCTGTTAAAGGCGGAGAGTACAGGGGCACAGTTCCGTACATCGCCGGTGTTGGCGGACGACAGGCCCAAACACCGCCACTATCCGCCAATCACACGCTGTCGACGGTCACCGCCAAGAACGACAAGGTTCTCGTCACCCCCTGCATTGTGAAGGTGAACCACGGAAAGGGGCACACCGATCGCTCACACACGGTCGATTCGCCGCTGCATACGGTCACCGGAAAGCACGGAACAGGCATCGCCGCCGCATCCCTGGTCCCGGCCGGCATCGTTCAGGCCAATCACGGCGGACACAATTATCGATCGCAGGACCTCCATCAGCCGTTGAATACAGTCACAACCGAGCGCAGCCATGCGGTCTCCGCGGCGTACGTCACACGCATCGGCCAGACCGGCAGCAACGGCGGCAACGTGAACCCGCCCGACGCACCGCTCACAACCGTTGTCAGTAAGAACGAACACCTGCTCACCTGCGCGACGCTCGTGCAGACCGGCTACGGCGAACGCGAAGGCCAGGCACCGCGCTCTCTGGATCCCAATCAGCCGCTCGGAACCGTTGTCGCCGGCGGCGTGAAGCACGCAATCGCCGCTGCTCATCTCATGCGCTACAACACCGAGAAGGGTAACGACACGCAGCGCTCATCCAGTATGGAAGGCCCTATCGGGACTGTGGTCACCGAGAACCGTCACGCCATGGTCAGCGCCTTTCTGGCCAAGCACTACGGCGGCGTTACCGGCCATGGCCTTGAACGCCCAATCGGCACCGTCACCGCGAAAGATCACCACAGTTTAGTCGCCGCTCACGTAACAAAGTTCAATCAGAACGGAGACGGGCAGCCCGCCAGTGAACCGCTGAAGACCGTTGTCGCCGGCGCCACGCGCTTCGGTGTCGTAGCCCCGACACTGACGAAGTTTTACGGCACGTGCAAAGATGGTCAGCGCGTGACAGACCCGGTGCCAACGGTTACCGCGGATGGCCAGCACGTTGGCGTCGTGGCGCCATATATGACTCAGTTCAACGGCCAGAGCATCGGAAGCTCTGTGGATGAGCCCGTTCAGACAGTGACCAGCATGAATAAAATCGGGGAGGTCCGGGCTTTCCTCGTCAAGTTCTATGGCACCTGCAATGATGGTCAGCCGATCAACGAACCGGCACACACCCTCACGGCCAAGGCGCGTCTGGGTTTAGTTACTATCGAAGGACAGGATTATCAGATCGTGGATATCGGTATGCGTATGCTCAAGCCACGGGAACTGTTCAGGGCACAGGGTTTTCCAGACACGTACATCCTGACCGGAACCGACACCGAACAGGTTGCGCGCTGCGGGAATTCTGTGCCCCCCGTTATGGCCGAAGTCCTCGCTCGAGCGAACGTGCATCAGCTCGCCGCAAAAGTGGCGTGATTACTTTGGCATTATTGTGGCATTTTTTGCAAACAGTTTAATACTGGAGGGCAGATGAAAATTATCAAAGAGTGGAACGTCTTGGATTGCCGTACGGATCCTGCGCAGTGCTACCGGCTGCGCATTTGCCGGCGGAATGATCTCGCGATTGTCGTCGTGAAGACGGTCACCGAGTTCCCATTCAATAATGCAGAGGCGGCTGTATTCAAAAACACGACACTCGCTGCAATGCCAGAGATGACCGTCGAAACGGCAGACCAGTACACCCGCCAATTCGTCGATCGCTTGGAGAAACATTCCTGCGTCGTCTGCGATATTCCCGTCGCTTCATCGGAAAAGGCTTGATTTCGTTCTCGCCGTGGTGTCTCCTTAAACCACGTGCAACTCACGTAACTTCAGGAGACTTACATGCAAAAGAACGATCTGATCGCGCAGGCCGCGCAGGCGGCGGACGTGTCCCAGGACAAAGCCAAGACACTCGTCAACGAATTCCTCAAAGGCCTGATGCAGAAGGTCGCAGACGACGGCTACATCGAGATCCGGGGATTCGGACGCATCGCTGCCTTTGTGAAACCCGGCCGCATGGTCTCATCCGCGGCGTTGCATAACGTAAAGAAACGCGAGGTCAAGGTCTCGCGCCCGCTGGTTCATATTCGCTTCAAGGCCATGGACGATTTTAAAGAACTCGTATTGGAGAAACATCAATGCCGAGATCAGAAAAGCTCATCGAACTCTACGAGCGCGAGCTCCGCGACGTCCTCGACTGCGCCGACAACACCGTCCGAGCCTACACCCGCGAAATCGCCAGCCTGAAATCCTGGCTGGCAGCGCGGGATAAGACCCTGCTCACAGCCAAGCGCGACGATTTTATCGATTACAAAGCCAGCCTCGACCGTGCCCCCAATGGCATCGCCATGGCCATCAAAGCGGCACGGTCTTTCTATGGGTTCCTCGAAGATCAGAACTTCCTTGCCCCCTCGCCGTTCCCGCTGAATCTCAAGGTGAAGGTGAAGAAACAGGAACCGACCGACGTGCCAACAGCCGCACAGTTCCTGGCCATGCGTGTCAAACTGGACGCGCCTGTCTCGGATCCGCGCGCGGTACCGGCAGACATCCGCAGAGCAGTAGTCGAGGTCCTCGCCGGAAGCGGCTTGCGCATCGAAGCGCTGCTCACGCTCAAGCCCCGGCACCTGCGCCTTGGCACGCGGCCTATCATTCTCGTGGACGCCGAGGACATGAGTTGTAAGGGAAAGATCGCCGGCGAAGTTCCGCTCTCGGCCTATGCCGCGGCGCTCCTGCAGGCGCATCTCGATACGCATAAGCCTGGCTGGGATGATCCGGTCTTCCAGCTTTCGCAGTCCATGGTACGGAAGATTCTTGATCAGATCCAGCCCGCCGATCTGAACCTCAAGCCGCACAGCCTGCGGCATTTCTACTGCAGCATGACCTATTACCGGAACTTCGACGGCGGCCGCTGCGATGCCGTCTGGGTGCGTGATGCTGCCGGCCACGGCTCCATCAGCACCACGGACAACTATCTCAAGCTGGCGCGGCGCATCTGCCAGAGCGATGCGGAGTGGGAAGCATGGACCACTGGCAAGCCGCTAGCACAAAGCGGTGAGCAGGCAGCGTAAGTTCCAACCCCCGCTGAATAATTAATTTCCTCAAGTAATCCTCCGATTGAATTCACGTACTCTGTCGGAGGATTTTCATGTGAGCACGTCCAGCCGTGTGCTGACATTCGTCAAAGCGTTTCATGTCGAATGCGATAAGCATCTGCGTGGAACCAAGGACAGGCCGCTCAGCGAACGCGTGAAACTCGCGCGCGCCGCGTTCCCTTCCTGGGCCAAGCGCAACACCTACCGCCGCCGTCTGTGGAACCACTACATCAAAGAGATGCTCGGGCTCAAGCGCCTTCGTGACGCATCGCCGCGAAAGAAGGCGATGGCGATATGACACACGATGAACTTGTCGCACGCGCTGTTCGCTGGCTCAAAAACACCAAGCGCTGCGGCGTTATTGTTCATGAGTGGTATAGCGCCTGCCGCGAATTCCCAGATGCGATCGGATGGCGGCTGGGTTCGTTCTCATATCTCGTGGAATGCAAGGTCAGCGTCGAAGACTTTCACGCTGATAAGCAGAAGCACTTCCGAAGAGAAAACAAGTCTGCCGGATCGTTCCGCTACTACATGACGCCGCGCGGGCTACTTGACGGCAAACACCATCTCATTCTGCCAGGCTGGGGATTGCTCGAAGTACATGGCAGGATCGTTAAGGAAGTTATACCCGCCGTTCAGGACTATGAGGCTGGAGCACGTCACGAAGTTCAGATGTTGTACTCAGCTCTCAGGCGAATCTCCGTCGGCTATAAGCCGCGAAACCTGATTCTCACCGAGACCATCCATGAAGAAGACCAGAAAACAGGAACCGACGCCGGCGAACCCAAAGGAACTCCTGCGTGAACTGACCAGCGATCAACTCATAAAGGAACTTGAGCGCCGTTTTCCCGCCATGCTGTTTGCAGGTCTGCGTCAGATCGACGGCAACAAGATGGACACCGTCTACAGCGAGAAGGGGCCTCCGGAGATTCAAATTGCCTTGTTCGCCGGCATGGAAGGGCGGGTCAGTGGCCACTGCAAGACCTCAAAGATTCAGCGGCCGGAAGAAGATGATGAGGACGGCGGAAACACAGAGCGCGTTGGATCATTCAATCTTTAATGAGTGCAACAACTGAGATGACTCCGGACTGGTGGGTGACAAAAGATGGCGACAAAGCGTGCCTCTCACTCTTCAAACGGCACTACACCGCGCGCAAAGCGAGGAAGATCGAACAATTCGTTGGCCCAGGAGAGTCCCTTGTTCTCCGCACCTGGGACGAACTCGCAATGTTCGTCTGGCGCAAGTTTATCGACGACGCAGTCCCAAAACAGGAAGGTGTCAACTGTGCGGTCTTCAGGAACGAAGGACCGTACCTCAGTTCAGAGCTTATCCGACAGGCTGACGCCATCGCTGATATCGGCTGGCCTGGTGAGAGGCACTATACCTACGTCGATCCGGAGAGAGTCAGATCCAAAAATCCGGGCTACTGCTTTCTTATGGCCGGCTGGAAACGATGTGGATTCACAAAGACCGGGCTGTTGATTTTGGAAAGGAACCCATGAGTAAGTCACAGATCGAATGGACAGACTTCACCTGGAATCCTGTCACGGGGTGCGATCGCACCTCGCCGGGGTGCCTGAACTGCTACGCCAAGCAGCTCCATGACATGCGGTACAAGGCTCACTTAGCGGGCAAGAACGTGGCGCCGTGCTATCACGAGCCGTTTGAAAGCGTGCAGTGCCATCCCGATCGCCTCGATGCCTTGCCGCTGAATGGAGCGCCACGCAAGGTGTTTGTGAATTCGATGAGCGACCTGTTCCACAAGGACGTGCCCGACGAATTCATCGACGAAGTTTTTGCGGCCATGGCTTTCCGGCCGCACATGACGTTTCAAATTCTCACGAAGCGAGCGCAACGGTTGCCGCAATATTTCGAGGGATTGAACAGGCGCCGGCAGGGATTTTTTCACGAGCACCACGGTTACTTCAGTGAACTGTTAGAAGAGCGCTACGGAAGTGATGCGGCTCAGGCGGCGTGGTCGAGATTGAAAGCGTTCCATCATGGGCCCAAGCCGGCGACATCGATCGGTGATGCTACCGCGTGGCCCTGGCCGCTCCCCAACGTCTGGCTCGGCGTGTCGGTGGAAAACCAGAAGTACGCCGACGAGCGCGGCTATTGGCTACGGAAGACGCCCGCGGCTGTACGCTTCTTTAGCTGTGAGCCGCTGCTTGGGGCGCTCGACCTGTCGGCATCGCTTGCCTGTAGTAATTGCGGCGCTGTCGTCGCAGCACGGGACGAAATGGGCGCGTGCGGACGGTGCGGCTCGGGGCTGCCAGGCATTCACTGGGTGATCGTCGGCGGTGAGTCCGGCGCCGGCGCTCGGCCGATGCACCCCGATTGGGCGCGCTCGATCCGGGATCAGTGCACCGCTGCCGGCGTACAATTCTTCTTTAAACAGTGGGGGGAGTGGCGCTTACGGGAACTCGGAGATAGCGACGATCAACCCCGGCTGCGTATCGGCGAGCACGGTAAGAACACACAGGACCTTGCGAATTGCGGTCCGGACATGGGGAATGAAGTCTGGATGCAGCGAGTTGGCACGAAGCGTGCCGGCCGGCTGCTCGACGGCCGCGAGTGGAACGAATTCCCTGCACAGGAAAGGGTCAGTGCATGAGCGACAATCAGACGCTGTATGTGGACATCGCTAACATGGAAGAGGACAGCCGCATCGATACCATCGGTCAGACCGTCATGAAGCACCGCAAAACAGTGGCCTTCATGACCGACTCTGATCCTGGGAAAGCCGAGCGCTACATTGCCAAACTGAAGGCGAAGTTTCCAGGCATCAGAATCGTCGACTTTTTCAATGGTCCTGTTCCTGGCGCTGTCACCGTCAAGGTGGCGCCGGCGGATTCAACACTTAACTGAGATGCCACTGTGGACCTGAATCACATCCTCACATCCAAGCCAGTTGTCGATCGCACCGATGTGAAGGCGCATCTCGAAACGCTGCTCAGCGGCAAGGCGCGGCGCTACTCGCTGCCGATGCTGCGCGCACTTCTGCCTGGATCCCCGCGTACGCTCTTCGAACTTGCCAAAGCCGGGAAGGTGTCACGAAATTTCGCCCGGACCTGGCTCAAGCCCTTTGTCGAGACGCGCGCGGTGAAAGCCGTCGAGTCCGATCTGCGTGGCCCAGGTGCCCCGCGTTTTGTTTACTCGTCCACAGATGAACTCCGTTCAGTGCTTCAACTCTGCGTTGAAGAGGTTGAGAATGCAGCGCAGCGCCGCAAGCTGGAAGAATACTTCGGCTACGTTCCGGCATTCTCTGAGATGAAGGATCTCGCCGCACCAGTCACCAAGGCCGAGCGCCTCTACTTCTGTCAGCGCTATATGCATCTGGTTGCTGCGTTTACCGAGTTCTGTGAGCAGGCGCATCAGGTTCGCGCCCGCGGCAGCCTCGCACTGCTCTGTGCCAAAGAGTTGCAGAAGGGGCCTCTGACCAGAAAGGCGCTCTGTGCCAGGCTGGACCTCAAGCCAGAATCATCGCGGTTCGTTCTTCAGACGCTCAAGTCCATGCAGAAACGCTTCGGCCTGGTCGAGAAAGTCAGCGGCCGGTTCTATCTTGTCGCTGAAAAGCGTCTGCTGATTTCCTACGCTGAAAATATTTAGCGCTTGCTATCAACCCCAGTCGATCACGAGTGGTCGCGCCGTTCCTTCCACGGAGTGCGACCCGAACGAATAGCCAGATATTTGTCCGACGCTGCCTCCTGAAGTACCTCCGCCTGCCGTCTCGTTGTCTGTCCCGAGGATAAAGGAAAGGCGAGCACCTTTTTGCGGCTCGATGATCGCAGCGCTCACCGGCAGGTTGTAATCGCCAACAGCTGGCGCAGCGACCTGCAGAAGATTGTTGAGGTTGTATGCGACAGCAACTGATCCGTAGGTGTGATCATCTGTATTGGATGAATACAGAACAAGATTGAAAGCTTCCAGCGTCTGATCGACAACAACTACGCCGAAACGTAGCTGGGCCGATACAACGTGTGCCTGATCAAACCAGTCTGGAATCCTGTGCGATTGCAAAAAGCGGCGGCGTAGCATGCGTGTGCCGGCACCTGACGCCCGCTCCTTGCCGATGCGACCTGTCAGGCTTCCGAGGCTTTCAGAGACCAGCGTATTGTACGGATTGTCGTTTCGATTGAAGCCCGTTGATTCGGTGCTGAACGTTGGAATCTTCTGCACGCCAGCGATGCGCAACGATTTACGCAACTCAGCTATGGCATCGCCCTTCATTCTCTTTCCGGCGCCAACGTCTGCGAAAAATGAAAAGTTCGCGAAACCTTCAGCGACACGCAAGGCATTGATGCGCGTGCGCGCCGTCGTGATGTGCGCCACAGTGATGCGTGTGCCAGGTGTGATGTATGTGAGCGTGAGAAGACTGGTTCCAAATAGTGTGTTAAACGTTCGGATGCGACGGTTTGCCAAACCATAGATCTGATTCAGGTCGGATGATGCGTTTAGTTCAGGTATCGTTGGAGTGGTCGAGAAGCCAGCTGATGAGCCGGCCTGAATACGCGTTGGTTCGCCAGTGTCGATGGTGCCATCAAGTTTCGTCGCACCGGGAATGTTATATAGATCATCGCCGCTGGTTCCGACGCGCGGCGCCCAGGTGACTAAATCGAATGCCATTAACCCCAGACCGCCTTTCTTGCCGTGTACGTGTTCGCAGCCGTGAGCATGAATCCGAGCTGACCGTTGACGGTGCCGTTCAGAACTTCGCAGATGGTTGGCTGATCGATCTTCGTCCAGGCACCGCCGCCGGCGGGAACGGAGTAGCGTCCGTTTTGTGACGCAGTGGTCTGATTCTTCGCAAGAACGATCTTTCCAGCGATTGCGACACCATCTACATTTGCGGTTCCAGAGAGCGCCAGGTTCGCTGTGGATGCACAGTCTGCTATCTTGATATCGGCCGCCGCAGAAATTTCGCTATGCCAGGCATGAGCGGAGTTGTTGATGTCCTGCAGGGTGATTCCTGTGAGCCCTGTTTCTTCCTCAGTAATTTCGACCACATAGATAATTTCCCCGACTAGCCACGCCTCTTTTACGTGCTGCGTTTCCGTGTTGGTACCGTCGAAGACCTCTCGTTCGATTGCGGAAGAATACGTATAGGTCAGTCCGCCGATCGTGTTGCCGTCAAAGGGTGTTCTTCTTAATAGATAGGGTTTAGCCACCTCTACAGGCTCTGCCTCTGGATCATCGACAGGTACACACCAGAGAGTGTCATCATCAACGGAATCGACGGTGTACGCTTTGACCGATGTGCCACCGCCGCCGCCGCCGATACGTACCGGGATCAAGGCCAAGCCTTCTGGAACATCTTTTAAGGCCACCATTGGTCCGCTGCCTTTTTGCAGCGCCCAATCGTCAACGTTGAATTCTAAAGCATCTCCCTGGGCAACAGGTCCAGCCACCCAGGCTTGTGCAATACCCGACGTGACAACACTCAGCTTGCCGTCTCCGTCTGACAGGCTGATGCCGATCATGCGCTTGTCTTTTGCCTCGACATCCCCCTCTGGTACGACGGAGAATTGACCATCTGCTCGAGGCGTGGCGATGACCGGATCGCCAAAGGCGAAGCTTTCTTCTGCGTCGTTTTCAACCGTGACGAAGTTGTCGCGATTCAACGCTTCGAGCGCAGCTTTAACATTTGTCTCATGTTTTGTGCGCGGCCGGTTCTTGCCCTGATTGAGCAGCGAAAGTGCAGAACGGAGTTGGCTGCGCTCAAACGCACTCTTCACCCGATCTATGCGCTTGCTCTCGCGGTCGACGGCAATCTTGCGCCTAAGTTCGATCTGCGGTTCATACTCGGGTGACGGCTCATCATTGCCGTAACTGATGCGCTCGACGATTCCATCCGTCGGACTGACGTTTACTGTCACCCGATGCACATCGCCAGTCGGCATCCAGCCGGCGGTCCCTCGAATCTCCGCCTCACCGCTCTTAACAAAGCGGGGGCGATTGAGTAGTGCTGTCGCTACGTCCTCCGCAATCGCATCAGCCGGCTTCTCGCCGGCGAGCAGATATTCGTTGGCACCTGCGTGGTCAGCAGTGATGAAGTTCGATCCTTCTAAAGGTCCAGGATCATTAATCGTAAACGCTTTGCGCAGACCGGAAACCTGTTTGCTTCCGACGCGTTCGTCAGTTCCCCAGAAGGATTTGTAATTCTTGCCAAGAATGACAGCGTCAATATAGGGTTCGTCTGGCTCAAGATCGTTCGGTGTGAGATAGATAGCTCCGGCATCTTTCGTCGCCTGCTTGATTCGGATTCTCGGCTCTGTGAAAACGACGTGTCCGGTAGTTGGAATGACCTTGTAGCCATCCTTCATTTCGGAATAACCGTCTGCCACATCCATTGGCAGTTCTACACGCTTGGTATCCAGCTTCACGTCGTGAGCGAAGACGCGGAAGTCCTTGGTCGGATCTGAGACGAGACCGTCCGTGGCGATTCTGGCCTCACGAACAGGAACTAATCCGTCGAACTCATCCGCAGTCAGTACATTTTCGATACCGTCCATGCGGAAGACATGGAACGGAATTGACCTCACATACTCTTCAATCGTCATGTCGTTAAAGAATCGGCCCTCAAGAAAACCGGGGTCTGGGAGAAAGTCTCCGACAAGGTCGACAAGTGAATTCAGGCCCTCATTCTTGAGATCAGTCTCAAGCTTCATGGGGTCCAAGAAATAAGGGTTCCAAGCCTCGTTCCATGCTGGGTAAAGAAAGATACCGCGGTATTCATACCGGTTGCGATCGCCAACCACCCACAGACCTGTGTCCACGTCAGGCTGCAGCGCCAGACCCTCACGGCCAGACACAATGAACGTTGTCAGGTTGACGAGCATGTCCTCGATATCGCCGATGCCTTTGACGGTGAAGCGCAGGTGGCGCGTGCCGTCAAAAAGGATGGTCATCTGGATCCCGAGAAGTTCGCAGATCTGGTCCAACGCTGCACCGACCTTGATGCCGGCTGACCAGTCGATGTTGTAGACGTTGTACCGGCTGTTTTCCCACGAGCTCTGCGCCTCCGCGCGCAGCAGGTCCTGAGCATTCGTCGAATACGTGACTGTGAATCCGGCGATCGCCGACAGCCAAGAGATGATCTCATAGGCGTAGATCTTGCCTAAATCATTGAAGTCAGCATCATCAGGGTGAACGTCGAGATCGACTTCAGTATAGACCTCACCGGTGTTCTCATCGATCATGTTGAACTTGGCAAAGACGGTGTGGTCGAAGAGGAAATCGCGGAAGTCGACGGCCGTGAGTATGCTACCGCGGCCCTCACCGTTGTTGATAACAGCCTGAACGTCGACCAGATTGCCCGTCCACCGGCTGGAGGAAACGAGAACGTCGACCTGGCTTCCGCTGATAGAAGCGGCAGGGAATGGCGTATAGATTTCGCATTGCTGCGGTGCCGCGCCATGCGCCTTTGTAAAGCTGATCCGTTCAATCCAATTGTTGCCGTTTCGAACCTGAGGGACAGGCATAATCAGACTTCCTCGTCTTGCCGGTAAATCGTTGTTGGCATCGGGTCCGTATTGATGACGCGTTGGATCAACGTTCCCGGACCCAGGCCCGAGGGCGTCAGTCCCCCTCCGCTAAACTCAACTTCGTTCATCGCGATCATCAGCCCGTCTTGTGAACGCCAGACGAAACCGCTGGCGGGCACGTCATAGTCAACACCGATCCGGACCGCCACGCAGTCCAGAAGGATGCTGCCCACGCTGAGAAACAGATCGCCGCTGACAAGAATCGTGCTCAGCCGCCCACCTGAAAGATGAGTGGCTCTGCGCGCGTCAGCGCCGAATACGAAGCGCCCCGACAGAAGGGGAATGAGGTTCATGTTCGCCCTCCCGTCAGTTCAGTGACTGTGCAGCATCGCCGCTTGTGTAGTCCACTCCGTCGATCGTCACGCGGACATGTACCGAATAGTTCTTATTCGGACTGAGCGATACGCTCGGCTTTTGCAGGTAAAAGCGGCCGTTGCCGTCCGGGCTTGCGCTGGTGAGATTGGCAATCACAGTGCCCGTCGCTGTCTCACGCAGAATGACCTGGCAAGATGTCGGCGTGGTGTAGAGCTGGCCGTTGCGGTGCGCCCACACCGTAAAGTCCACGATCTGACCGCTGTAGTCATACTGAGGATTGGCGAAGACCTGAAAGACCGGCTCGGCTGCATCCTCGAGCGCCTTACCGACCGTGTCCGTCGAGAAGCCGGTAGCCGCGGCATTGAGCAGCCTGGCTTCTACGCGCTTGTCAATCGAACTTACGGCCCGGTAGACCTGATTGCCATCCGGCGGAATGACCAGAAGGCCGAAGAGTCCTTCCTGATTGATGATCGTTCCCGGAAGCGCCAAGGCGTACAGACCTTCGCCACGCTCAGACCAGTCCTCAGCCCCCGGTGAATGCGCTTGAAGTGCCGAGTCCCCGTGACGCGTGTACTTCACAGTGATCTGACCGTAAGCGATTCCGGTTGCCGGGGATCCTGAATTGGTCAGCAGCCACACCGGAAGTTTGGCAGCTTCGTCTTTCCAAAGAGTCGGGATTGTGACTGGTTCCATGTCCGTTCCTATCCGCCAATCGTGGCGCCATTGAGTGTTCGCACGGCAACGATCTCATCGTTTACCAGTGCAGTGAACATCGCATCCGCTGGGACCTGGTCTCCTACAGGCCCCGTAAATCTAAGTTTGGCAGTCGCCCGCGTGGCAACTGCATCGACAGCCAGGCTGGAAAACGCACTCTCATTGCCGTCCGCGTCGACGGCCTTGACCTTTGCATAAACGGTCAGTCCGAAGGATAGGTTCACGATCTTGGTCTTTGTGCCTGTCACCGGTTTGAAATTTGCCTTGCTGAACGTTCCCGTGGGTGATGTGGCAATGTAGACATCATAATGGCTCACGGGATCCACAGAGGCCGTCCACTGCATTTCCAGAACGCCGTTGCCGACGTTCCGTGTCATGACATTCGTGGGAGCTGCTGGGCTCGGCATATTAGACGATCGCTCCGTTCTTCACACAGAAGTGGCCGCATTCGCCGGCGTCAATCGACGGTGAGAGCGTAATCGTCTCAACGCTCTCTCCGGATTCACGCTTCCAGACCAGACCGCTTCTCGTAGGTGCAGGTTCAGGTGCGCCTCCAATCGGTGGTGAAAACGGCACGCGAATATTCCCGCCGCAGCGGTGTGCCCCCTGACATTCAACGATAAGAACGTTCCCGCCTTTAATCTCCATTGGCGTCTCCTAGAAGATGACAGGACTTCCACCGTAGACCCCGCCGGTGAGCGCCGGCGTTGGGTAGAACCGAGTGACATTCCACTCGATCTTGTACTCGCTGGGGTACTCCACAATCCTGCGGTTCTCTTCAATCACATCCGAAGTCACTGGGAACTGTGCGGCGATCTCCGTCATGGCGGCCGCCCGAGCATTCGCCATCGTGTCTGCAACGATGAACCCGGATGCAATGATATGCTGACCGTTGCGGCCCAGTCGCTGTGTCAGAGCATCATTGGAGAAGGGCAGGTAGTGCACGGCCACGCGCTCGCTGTTATCGATGCTGCGTGAACTCGACATCTTCTTGACGCCGCTGGCCGCGACCTGGGTGTCATAGTCAAAGGACAGCGTATAACTCAGTCGCCGGTCACCAATATCTGGCGCATATGTTGCGCGACCGGCCCTGACAGACTGAACGAAACTGCCATAGGTCAGCGTGCCGTCGGTGGCCATCGCAGCCAGTATTGCGTTCCACTCCGTGAAATTTCCTGTCGTGGTGCCTTTGTCCAAGATTCCCTGAAGGGTAATGGTCACTCTGGCCGCATCCCGAGCTGCCTCAGGCGATGGGCGGTTTACAACAAACTCTCGTCCCATAATCGGAATAGGGTTGAAGGTGTAGCCGTTGTAACTGACGGTGATGGGATTGTAGTGCGTCTCACTCAGCGGGAAATACAGCAGCCGGATCGTGTATTCTGCGTCATACTGCCCCCAATCCTCGGGGATATCCACGCTCAATACCTTGGCGATCGTATTGACGCGCGTTGTCACGCCGTCATTGATGTAAAGTACTTGCCCATCGAGAGCGAGAGCTGCCTGCAGAGCCCAGATTTTTGTCTGTACCTCGTTCAGGTTGCTGCCGAAAAGGTTTCCTTTCAGCGTGACGCTGCGCTCGATATTGCCGCCGCCGTAACCGCTTTCACCCAACCGCTTGATGTTGTCGCGGATCCCGAACTGGGGCACAGGATTGAAGGTGTAGTTACCATACTTGATCGTTGCCAAACTCTGAGCCATTAGGCGCGACTCCTTACTGGCGCGGAGAACCCTGCCGCGATCGCCTTTTCGCCACGTTGAACTGCGCCATCCACGATTTCCTGTGCCACCCTGCGAACCTCGAGTCCGATCAGGTTCACGATCTTGTCAGCCGGGACTTCCAGACCGTTCAGGTTCAAGTCGATGTTCAGGGCGCCAGGCGGGGGAGCGGACACACCCTTGGCTGCCGGCGGCACAGGAATCTCCTGAGGCCCCTGAAGGATCACTTGCCGCGCGTTCAGCCGCAGGTTTTCAAGACTGCGCTGCGCAGCACCGCCGATGTTTTCCGGATCCGCGCCGATGGCTCCCACGAGTGAGCGTCGGATATTCTGTTCCTGCTGGCTGAGGGGAAGTCTGTCTTGCGTCAAATTGACGTTCCTGCTGAAGGCTTCCGGTCCAAAGCCGAGGTCAAGATTCGGAGCGATCGCCTTGCCTGGGAATAGTTCATCAAACTTCGTGATGAACTTTCGTGTCTCCTGATTGAAGTTCAGGAACTCCGCCTGGTTAGGTTTCTCGACCTGACCTTCCTTGACGCGCTGCGCAAAGATGCGCACCCGAATCAGTTCGATGTCGGAAAGCCCGCTGAGTTCCTTACGGGTCTCTTCGGCCTGCTTTTGCTGCTCCTGCCTGATCTTGCGCATGGTCTCAAGCTGCGCTTCTGTCTTGTCGTTTACGCGATCGTTCAGGCGTTCCTTCGCCGCGATCAACTGATTCTCAAGCTCGTGCTCGGAAATGCGGCGTTGCGCCTCCGCTGCCACGTCCGCCGATGGCTTCTGCTCCCGCGAGGCCTTCAGTCGATTCTCCAGTTCGGCAATCGTTTGCTTCTCGGCATTGATGCGCGCCTCTGCTCTGTCAATGTCGCGCGTATCTTCAGGACCATCGCCTGCCAGGAACTCCGCGATTTTGTCGCGCAGGTTCAGGCCGCGCTGGAACCTGTTTTTGAACTCATCGGCGGCTTTCTTGATACCCTCCTTCAATTGCTCGGCATTGCGCCGCTCCGTCAGCTCAGCTTCCTTGTCGCGAAGCTTATCGATTTGCTCCTTGGCTTCCTTACGCTGCTCAACTGCTTCATCCGGAATGGCGGCGGCGCGTGTCTCAAACGCATCAATCAAAGCCTTCGTCTGCTTGAGTTCTGTATCGATACGATCAATCGACCGCTCAGCCAGATCCGTTTCAATGATGAAGCGGAGTTTTGTCTTCTTCTCAATGAAGTCTAAGTCTTCTTTCAATTGATCGATGTCGGTGAAGTCCTGCTCGAATTTCGGTTCTTCCTTCGGTCCATCACGCCGCTCGATGAGTTTGTCAGTCGCTGCGCGAAGGTCCTCGAGTTCCTTTGCCTTCTTCTCGATTTCCTTGTTTATCGCGGCGAGCGAATCGCGGGCACCGCGTTCACGGCCGCGCGCTGTGGGATTGCGGCGCGCGCTGCTCAGTTCCGCTTCGATCCGGCGCTTCTCTCCCCGTAGCGCTTCCAACTCGCCCGCTGCCTGGACCTGGCGCCTGCCGCTGGAATCGATTTGCTGCTGGACCTCGTCGCGCAGCTTCTGGGTCTCACGGATGGCCTGCTGCTTCAGACGCTCGGCGATGATCGTGACATCAGCAGCCTTCAGTTCCTTCCGCGAGGCTTTGCTGATTTCATCACCAGTCAACCCGTGCAGCTTGATGATGTTCGAGTAAATTTGCTCACGTGTTTTGCCGGCCGTCTTGGTCACCCCGGCGCCGGACAGTTCGGCATCCTCGATCGCCTTGAGCGCCTTTGCAGCATTTTCTGCGAACCGGATGTTCTGCTTGAAGGATTCAACCCGGTTCTCTGACGTCTTGATGCGTTCCTCAGATCTCGCATTCTGTTCCCGAGCCTGTTCCTGCCTCGACTGGGGGGACGTTGATCCGCGAATGAGCGCAATAGCTGAGATCGCAGCGGTCGCTACAGCGATTGCCGTTCCAATTGGACCAAGCAATGCAAGAGCGCGTGTAGCCAGCCCTGCGGTTGCTGTTCCAGCCGCCGCACTCGCAGCCGTGGAGGCCTGGGCCAGGCGCTGATACGAGGCGGCAAGGGCCTGATTCGCAGCGACACCGCGCAGCGACGCTGCCTGCTGCGCTGAACTTGTGGCGACGAACTGAAGCTGCGCGTTCGACGCAGTCTGAATCGATCGCGAAAGACTCAGGAACTCCAGCGATGCGGCCAAGACTGATTTCAGGATTAGCCCGCTGATGGTGGCGCCGATCGCAGTCAGAGCCAATCCGCCGACTGTCCCGAGTTCGGCGAAGCCACGAACCATATTTGTCAGGAACCCGATCAGTGTCTTAAGTAAGTCTCCCAGTCCAGACTGCCCGATTGAAACAGCGAGTTGTTCGAACGCTGCTTTGAGGGATGTGATCTTTGCAGCGAGTGTCGAGAGAACGCGCGCGTTTTCTTCTTCAGCGGACTTGGCTGAATTGAGTTGCTGAATAACTTGGCCTTGAATATTGAAATAGTTGTCCAGCGCCGCTTGCAGGATGTTTCGCTGGCGGGCGCCGGCGATTGTCGTGGTGATGTCGGCCTTTTGCGCATCCGACAGGCTCTGGAACTTCACAACGAGATCCGAAAGGATCTGATCCAGGGGTTTGAATTGACCGACCACGTTTCGAATGCCAACGCCTGACTGCTCAAAAACCTTGGCCTGATTCTTTGCTTCGCCCAATCGTGTGACGATCGTCTTCAGGGCATTTCCGATTTCGGCACCGGTCCGACCCGTGCTCTGTCCGACGACGGCAGTGATCGCAGCAAGCTGTTCGAAACTTCCGCCGGCTTCACGGAACACACCGCCGGTTCGGGAGATCGATTGCAGCAGATCGTCTGTTGTGATGCGATTGTTGTTTTCCAGCGTGTTGAGCTTGTTCAACAGGTCCGGCAGTTCGCGTGCTGACAGCTGGAACTGTGCCATGGCGGAAGCCAGCAGGCGCGCAGCGTCGGCGGCGCCGATTCCGGCAACGTTTGAAGCCAGTAATGAAACACGCACGGCCTCGAGCGTCTCTGTCTGAGACAGGCCCAGGCGAGCGAAGATCACAGCGGCCTCCTGTGCCTCGTCGCCTGTCTGGCCGAATGCCACCTTCATGCGCAGGATCTCGCTCGAAACAGTCTGGGCACCCTGCGCGATGACTTCCTGGCCTTTGCCGAAGCCGCGGCCGACACGTTCAAGCCGTATCTGCGCCTGTTCCGCTTCGATGAAGGCCCTGCCACCAGCGCGAATGGCATTGAACGTTCCCAGGACAGCCGAGGTAGCCAGGGTCCACAGGAGCACCTTCCCAGCCGCATTCTGGAACGTATCGCCAGTGTTCTTGGTCTCCTGATTTAGTAAACGAGTACTGGCTGTGGCCCTGCCAGTCTCTGCATTTAACTTGGCGACGATCTTTCCGGCTTCGTCCACGAGCAGGCGATCGCGCACGAGTTCGCCGCTCTGGGTGAAGCGCTCCGGACCAAACGCCTCGCGCACACCAGGCCGCTGGCGAATACTGTTGAAGTTCTGAGAGAAACGTTCGCGTTTCTGTTTCTCGCGCAATGCGGAATCGAATGCTTCAGTCTCTTCACGTTGCTGCTGCTTGAACTCTGCAACACGGCGTTTGCCGTAGTCGCGGAAGTAGTCTGCCTGCTGATTCTGGATCAGGCGGTTCTCACGAACTCTTTGCTGGCCATACTGCTTGTTCAGGTCCGCTTCCTGGCGAGCCGCCTCCCGCGCGTCTTTCACGCGCTGCTGGCCGTAAAGCTTGAGCAGTTCAGCTTCCTGGCGCGCCTGAACCGCTGCCGGCGTCTTGCGGAAGTCAACTGCTACGGAACTGACGCCGGTTTCTTTCGTGAAGCTGGCCGTCAGACCGGGCCCTGCAAGCGTCTTTGTGGTGCGGACCTCGCCACTCTTGAGGACGCGCTGAACCTCTTTCACTCGGTCCGCGACAATCCCAAGTTCCTTCTCACGGTCCGTGAGCAGCTTTCCGAAGTTGGTAAAATCGGCTTTCGCATCGCGCGCGGCTTTGGTCGCCTTCTGAATTCCACTCGCTGCATTGTTCAGAGCGCCGCCAAGGTTCTCAGTGCCGGTGACCTGGACCGTCAGTTTCAGACGGCCATTGGCTTCAGCCACACGGCGCTCTAGCGCGGCTACTTTCGCTATGGCCGCGTCGATCGCGGAGAGGTTCGACTCGGAGCGCAGGGCCAGCAGGATGTCACGTCGGATTTCATTTGCCACAGTTCACAGGCTCCTTACGCGACCGGGTGTGCAAAGTTCTGTGTAATGCGGAATGTGACGATGCGCTGTGACACATGGTACTCCTGTGACGCATCGAGCGGGATGGGGAGGGTATTTCCGACACGGACAACGCGCATGCCGGCGGCGCCGAGCTCGCTGGCAGCCGAGAAGAAAAGCATGTGCAGGAGATTGGCGACGTTGTCGTGATCCGCCCAGTTCAGGTTCGTGCTGGCGGTGAAGATCAGAAACCGCATAGGGTGATCTTCATAGGATATCATTCCGGTCTTCGTCGCCTTGCGCGTCTGCTTCAAGATGTCGTATTCATCGATGGCAATCAGCGGCTTGGTCAGCGCGGCGCCAAGTTGCGGCCGCCGGAAATGAATATCGACCTCTGGAAAGACGATCGACTTTGCGCCAAACGTGTGATTGCCTCCGTCGAAGTACTTCTTGAGAAAGGGCTTCAACGTTTTGCGCACATCTCTGTGAAAGGACTCTGGGTTGATCATTCGCGCGCCAGCTCCTGATCGATCGCCGCCGCCATGCGCAGCGGCACAAGCTCGCTGAACGTGGCCATCCACACCGAAAGGAAATCACGAACGACGGGTACCCCCGCCGCTCGGTTCGCCGGACTGTTCAGAAAGCTGCGGTGTGCTTCCTCAGGAAGGAAGAACCGCGCATACGAAACGCCCTCATCGCCCTTGGCCTGTACTCCATCCGTGAGTTGAATGACGATTCCGGCAGCCGGGGCTGAACCCTCCAGGCGCACGGCTCCAACTGCGTTCAATAGTTCAAAGGTTCTCTGATAAACCTTCGGGCTGTACACGGCATAGACCACGGTCTGAACGTCGCGCTTGGCGATCGCATTCATCTCGCTGAGCGCTGAATTTCCGGACACACTGGCTTCAACGGCTTTGGGAATGTCCTTCCTCAGCCGCTGAAGCCACTGACGCGTCTCGCGAGCACCTTTGAGTTCCAGACCCATACCTTACCTCTTTGGCCGGCAATAGATTTCCTGCACGAATCGCTGTCCAGACGGGTGCAGAACGTCATGGGACCACGCTGCAATCGGCGGCTTTGCCTCTGGTGTGAAATTCCCAAGACCAGAAAATTCGAACCAGAGTTTTCGCTTGTTCGAAAGATCCACATCCGGCTTTAAGAGGATGACCAGATCGCCGGTCTGCTGATCGTTCGTGCGTTGATGCTGCACTGCCCGGACACTCACGTTGTGGTTGCTCACCGGGGAAGCATGGCAGCGCACTACTTCAGCCATTTCAACTTCGGTTGGATAATTGTCGTACTCGTCGGGCATGCCTGTGACTTCCGTCCAGTGCATTGTGGTATTGCACCCATCGGGCCCGTCGATGAGGGCGCCATGATCGATTTGGATCTGGCGGAGTTCGTGAGGCTGAAGAAAGCCGTTCATCGATCGTTCTCCATCTTCGCGTGCGCCTCGGACATCTCGTAATGATAGGCTTCGACGTTGGCCTGTACCCAGTTGAACGCCATCATCTCGGCTTTCTCATTCGGCTCCTTGGCGTCGAACTCGAACGGCGTTAGCCCCCAGTAGTGTGCTGTCTCAAGTTCCAGATAACGCCAGTTAAGGTCCGGTGTCTTCCACTTACGCGGCTTGGGGCTCCAACCCTGCAACTGGGGTGGAGTCAGAGCCCTTACATAAAATCGGTGTTGCTCCTGTACGACATCACGTCCTGCTTCAGAAAGCGGATCAGTTCGCTGACCTCGCCGGATGGGCGCTGACCGACCCAGGCAATCTTCTCCTGCACCGTTGTCCCTGGCACACTGAACCCGAGCGCGTTCTCAAGCATCATGACGTTGCGCGCTTCGTGGCACTCTTCGACCTTCCGCTTGTAGCGAGGATTGTCATAGTTCGGCACAGGGATGCCGCGGCGGTCGCCGGCTGGTGACTTGGTCAGTTCAACTGGCGGCTGGCCGGGGTCTGTGGACAGTTCGATCTGCTTCATTTTCGCCGAGCTGATTCCCTTCACTGAGAACACAAGGCGCTCGCCGGCACGCTCGAAGCTGTAAAGGGTCGGCACCTTCGACGATTCCATCCACTGCTGTGGAGTTGATATGGCGATTTCGGACTCGTCTTCTGGCTTCTGGGCGCGCCCGTAGCCTGAGACAGAAAGAATTTCGTAATAGAGGTTCAGCATGTCGCCGCCACGCCAGAGATGTTCCTGCGCCCACTCGACTTTCTCCTCGAGCGTGGCGCCTGGCAGCGATGACCAGCACTTGTCGATCGTTTCCACGTAGCGCCGGAACTTGGCTGCGGCCAAGCGGTCTTTGTAGTCAGGATCGTCCGGATTCTTCACCATGATCATCCCGCGTTTGACTTCGGGAGGCTCCGGATCCGGCGAGTGGACAAAGGTTAGGTTCTCTTCGGCGTATGACAAAGCGCGCAGCATGAATTTCATCTGCCCGCGAACGGTGCTTATGGACCGCTCTTCTTTGACGTCAGTGGCCGGCGCCCAGTGCTCGGGCGCGGTGACTTGAGTTACTTTGACTTTCGGCTGTTCAGCTTTCGGCTGTTCCGCGACGGCTTCCATGTGTTCCTTTCCAATCCATGTGACCTATGCCTTCCATTCGGCCTGAAGAACAAGGTCGGTTTCTAAAATCCCATCTTCGTCAAACTGAAATCCAGGTCCGTCGATCACCTTCGCATAGCGATAATCGGCCTCGTCGTTCTCAAGCGGCGCAACTCCCGAGTACCGGGGGTTGACCAGTTGCAGCAGCACACGCCAGCGCTTGGTCGAATCTTCAAACGGCGTGAGTTGTGTAGACTTCCGACTGAAAAGTTCTCCAATCCTGATCTCGTGGCCGATGATTGCCGTGTTCACTTCCTCATAGCCAACGCCTGGCTGTTGAAATTTTTTCACCCGCCGGATCGGACGGCATGAAAGCTTCCGGCCTTTCGATAGTTCACGCACCGCCGGCGACAGAATAATCCCGCTGGAATCGATCTCCCAGAAGGTGACAGTCGCCTCGAATGCGCTCCAGACTTCCCGCGTCACGTGTTAGTCCTTGAGACCAAGTTTCAAAGCCAGCCATCCCAGTCCGAGCGTCGTGGCGATTCGTGTTACGTATGTCCAGAGCCTGTTGTAAAACTTGATATCCTTCTCGAGCTTATCGAGACGCGCGTCGTGAGCGTCAAAGCGAGTGTCGCCAGCCTTAAGACGGCTGTTGGTTTCCTTGTTCGCTTCTTCGATTCGCGCCAAGCTGGCATTCTGATTAACAGTCTGCTTGAGCAGATACTGCTGGCTGGTTTCGAGTTTCTTCCAACGATCAACGTCCTCTTTGCGGCGCTCCGCTTTCAGTGCATCAAGTTGCGCTTGGAGTTCGCGTTCTCGATCGGTCATTTCCCATGACCTCCATCTTTGTGCCTCTGTGCCCGGAAGCCCTTTTCAACCTTGTGGCCGATACCCAGTGCAATCATGCCCTCGCCGATCAGCCTGGCGCCGTCGTCCCATTTTTTGTGATAAAGCAGAAAGGCCCCGAGCCCGAACAGAATCGTGCTGCCAATAATCGTCTTCCATCCGTCGAGGGCGTTGATCAGTTTCATTCCCCGTAGATCTCCTGCACCGCCGCAATCTGCTCACTAGAAAGCGTCATACTCAACGGCGATTCGTCCAGCAGCCCCAGCACGTGCCCGAACTCATGCAGCAGCGTTGCGCCAAGGTAGCTCCGCCAGGCGTAGGCGCGTCCGTTCACGACAATCAGCGCCGACTTGATTTCGCCTTCCACCGCGCTCCAGCACGTCACCGCGTAGTGAAAGCGGCTGGGGAAGCATTTGCCTTTGCGGTCGAGCACGATTCGCACCTCCGGCCCGTATCCGAACTCCACGCCCGAAACGCTGCTCCACTGCTGGCAGGCGTAAAGCGTTGCCTCGAGCAGCCGCTCGTCAGGCTGCACGCCAATGACGCCACGCCACCGCGCTTCGCTTGCGCTGAGTGTGCTGCAAAGGAGTAGCAGGCAGAGGAGTTTCATCAGCGTGCGCTCGTGGGAATCCATTTAACGTGCATGTAATCGACTGAACACGTCCGCGTCCCCGAGCCCGACGTGCTCAACGTCGTCCACCCGTAGCCCGTTTCGCGACCCGTTCCCGTTGGAATGTTCGTGGTCTGTGTTGCAACGGTCGTATCATTAATTTTGAAAACAACGGATGTTCCAGCGGCATTCACTTCCACGCGCAGGCGATAATATGTTCCAGCTACGACTGTTTGTCCGCTATCGCCAGCGGTTTCAACGCCGTTGCTTCGCGTGACGCATTGCCACTTTCCGCTGTTCGTTCCATGCGTGTACCGGAAATATGCGCCATCCGTAGGTTCGCCCGTGGATGAGTCTAGGAAGCCAAAGCGCTGAGTAAATTCGGACGTTGCATCGCTCAGCGTGTCGATACTGCCAGAGCATTCGAGCGTCCATGCGCCGCCGCCAAATACAAGGATAACAGTATTTGTGACAATCGAGGCGCGGTGAGTTCCACCGCCCACGGTCATCAAACAAATGCCAGGGCGTGCAGCCGTTCCTGTGCCCGCGCCCACTGTTCCGCCAAACGCCGACGATGCATTGATACCAAGCGGCGCAAAACTCGCAGTTTGCGGTGGGTACATAAAATCGTCGTACGCTTCAAATTTTGTTCTTAGGTTTATTTCCGCACTGATCCCCGTCAGCGCCGAACCGTCAATCGGGGGAAGAGCGCCGGTGAGCTGGCCAGAGGGAATGTTGGTGCAATTCGAAAGGTTTCCGCTAGCTGGTGTGCCAAGAGGACCGTTGGCGAATAATGCGTTGCCTGTGCCGTTTTCGTCAGTCAGCGCCGCACGCAGATTTGCACTTGTCGGAGTGGCAAGGAAGGTGGCAATGTTCGCAGCCAACCCAGAGACGCCCGTGCTGATCGGTAGGTCTGTGCAGTTGGTCAGCGTGCCACTTTGTGGCGTACCCAGCACCGGCGAGGTGAGCGTCGGTGAGTTGATCAGCACCGGCCCGTCGTTGTCAATCGTCACGCCTGCAGAACTGTTCGTGCCCAAGATCAGCGGCGTCATGCTGTCGGCCGCGTCGATGGATAAAGCCCGAATGTTGCTCACTTCGGCTTGACCACCAGTAATCGTTCCAAAACTACCGAGGGTTATCGTCGATCCGGTGATCGTGGTTGTGCCGGAACCATTTCCAACTGTTACGGTCGCTGCACTTCCCCCGATCGGAAGTGTGGTTGAGGGCGCATCTATTCCCGCGTTTGCATAGACCGTGCTATTCGCTGTCAGGGTATTATTTACTGTGACTGTGCTTTCGAACGTGTTTTGGCCATTCCACTGATTTGCATTTTCAACCGTCGGAAACGATCCCGCCGTTCCGGTCTCGTCCAACGAATAGATCTTTTGGTTCGCCGCGAAAAGGCGCACGTAACCAGAATCTGGCTGGGACGGATTGCTGACTTGGATGGCGTAGTCCGAATAACTGGTAATCTTCATATACGCTACGCCGGCCAGAAGCGTGGCGATAAAGACAGCAATGATACCTTTCTTTGTGTTCAACTGATCGGATGGATCTGGCATGGCTTAAGTCTCCTTAATCACGGATCGCGCGAATTGTCAGCTTGCCGGAGATCGTCAAGTCGCCAGGCGCGCCGTTCTTCAAAGCTGAAAGGTAGAGTCCGACAGCGGCGCCGGTAACCACGACAGCTTCAGGCAGGGACTCTGTTTCAAAAACATCCGCCTGCGAATTGAGGTAGATGAAATCCACGTTTTCAGAGTGCGAGCCATCAGCCAGAAGTTTCTCTATTACAGCTGACCAAAAATCGTTACCGTCCAGCCATGGGCTGTCGGTGCGTGAAAGTACGCGTAGGTCTACGAGAAAGGATGAGGCACCCTCTACGGCCGGGAACGGAACCGTACCCAGGCCCATGGCTTCATCCGTTTTACCGAAACTAAAATCGAACTGATAAAGCTGCTCGGTCAGCCACTTGCCGAGTTCTTCATTCCAGCGCCATAGAACCCCAGCGTCTGTCTCAAACCACAGCGTTCCGTCAACGGGACTGTCCGGCGGATCGTCCTGTGCAGCCACGCCGGATCCGCCGCCAGCAGTCCCCGCAGGGATGATTCCACAACCAGGCGTATGCACGGTTTCCCCCTTTACTCGGCCAAAGCCTGAATCTTGCCGGCGCCGCTCGCTGTCTTCGCAGAAAAGAAAGTACAGTTGCTCGGGATGCGGCAGGCTTCGCCAGGCTCCAGATAGCCCTTATTGCTTTCCTCGGTGTCATCAGCCGTGACGTCTGCTTTGTTCCAGCCGAAGTAAACTGCGACGCTTCCGCGGTTGATCAGAGAAGGCTGAGATCCCTTCGGGCCGCTGCGTGGCTGGCATTCGATGCGTCTGGCGGTTCCGTCCACGTCGAAGAAATCGCCGAGATCCAGTACGAACGTGTCCATTGTTTCAATTCCTCCATCTAGCCCAAGGTGAGCCGGGATCAGATCAACCCCGGCTCACCCTTAGAATGATTCACCGACTAGCTGAAGATGAAGAGGCGTCCGTACGAACCTTCGCCCTTGACGGTGCACTCGCCGTCATCCGCCGAGGGGGCCTCGCGCGTGACACCCAGACGCACCTTGTCGACGTACACGACTTCGGTGATGGAGTTTCCACCATCGTCTTTGAAGTCCTGGCGCAGCGTGACTTCGCGGTTGTTGATGCGCGCCAGGCCCGTGTAGTTGTTCGTGTAGAAGCCCGACAGCGACATCGTGCGATCGCCGCGGATGCGCTTGTTGTGGTCGAGATTGTACTTGTCGTAGATCGGCTTGATTTCCTTGCCGGGGTTGATCGTCAAACCCTGATCGAAGGCAATCACCTCGTCATTGGCCGAGTCCGGAAGGACGCAGATGTCGAAGCCGTCACCGAGGATACCGTTGCTGATCACAACGCTCGAGATGGTCTTGAACTTGATTCCATCCCGGTTCGGAACGACCTGGTACGACTGGCCTTCCGCGACCTGCGCCTTGATCACAGCATTTCCGACAAGCGCGGCATTGTCGCTGCCGGTGCCGGTGATGGTGATGCCGATGTCAGTCTCGGAGTTGATGTTCTGGTTGGCACGCACAACCAGATTCTCGCCCGAAGCAGGAAGCGAGTAATCAGCGTCGGGTGTGAACGTACCGGATCCCGGCGCCGAACACACAAACTTGCCGACGTCTTTGATAAGCCCCATGTTGTAGGAAATGACCGACTCGAGCTGGAGCTTCACAACCGCTGTCGAGTGGCCGTCTAGCGTAATCATTTCAAAAAACCTCCAAGGTTCGGGTTTAGGAAGGCAAGTTGCCCTGCGCGTTATTCTTCAGAATCACCATGCGGGCATTGCCGATTTTTGTGACCGACAGCATCAAGGGCTTCTTCACGAGGGTGTCCACGACCTTCATGTCGATTCCGGGGATCGGCTTTCCGTCCGGATTCAGCAATGCATCAAGGTTGTTCAGGACCTGTACCTTCAGGACGTCGAGGTTGTAGTCGATGTCCTGGCATGCACCGCTGATCGCGTCCTGTCGCTTGTCCACAGAACCTCCTTCAAATCAGGTCGGGAAGCTATTCAACTTAGAGATCGCTTCAGCAGACCCGCGTAAGAACTGATCCCATTCCGTTTCCGAAGCCACTGCCATCGATCCATTGGTCAACTCGTGGAGTTGTGATTCCAGCCATCCCAGGTGTCCCGCGCGCCCGTTCTCGCGCGTGACGCTCAAGACTTTCGTCCGGTAGCTCATCGCTCCGGACGCGGGGGAGAGAAGGGCGATCGCTGCCATGATGGCCAGCCGCGCCTTCGCATTGCCGGTTAGGTCTGGTGTGATTGTGCGCTCGCCGCTGTCTTCTGGACCTTCGGAGAATTCCCCGTTGGACAGCAGCAGAGCGGACTCGATTCCAAGGTCCAGCTGATCTTCCGAGTACATCGGAATCGCGCTGATGTCGCCGAGAAACGTGCGGGTGGGAGAGTAGAGGTCGCTGAAATGTGTCACGTCTCAATCCTCCCACCCGCAATCCAGCCAGTTACGCCGCGATTACCACTTCACCTTGCCGAAGCGGTACATCCACGGCTCGGGCAGCACGAACGCGTGAACCTTCGACATGTTCATGCGGCCCTTGTTGTCCTCGCTTTCCTCCTTGCGGCCGGTCATCGCCATACCCGGCTTTTCGAAGTAGTAGCCGACGGGCTTGTTGCTGGCCGCGAGCGCATCGCCATGCGCGATCGTGTTACGGGTGATCGTCGCGAAGCTCTGTCCGAAGAGGCTGTCGAGCTTGCCGCTGCGCCAGATCTCCAGCTTGGCCGCGCCGGGGACCACATCCTTTCCATCCTGGATTGCGCCGGACAGGTTGTAGCCGGCCACGACTTCGGCGAAGTCCCAGAGGTCGCGCTGGTTCTTCGACGAGATGAACATCGTCTGAAGCTGCAGTGGCGCGCCGTCGAGTTCCACGTCCGAAGCGAACAGCAGGAAGTGCTCGAGCAGACGCTTCATCTTCTCGAGCGTAATCTTGCCGTTGAAACCGGATCCGCCGACGCCGGTGAAGTCCAGGTAGTTCGTGTCTGGGATGTTCGCCGAGACGATTTCCTTGTGCAGGTTGAGCTTGCTGCGCAGGCCCGACGTGACGTAGTTTGCGTTCAGCAGGGTGCGGGCGATCTTGTCGATGCCGAGCGTGAACTCGTACGACAGTTCGTTGGCCACACGGTCAGCCGCCGAAACGTTTCCGACCTGCAGGTCGATGAGCTGGTACTCAACCCACTCGGTCGCGAAGCGCTCCAGCAAGTGCTGCAGGTGCGTCCGGCGATCGACGAACTGGCGCTTGGGCTTGCCATTCGCCTCGCCGATGCTCGACACCCTGAACTTGCCGTCTCGCTGCATCGTTTCGATGATCGGCCATTCGTCGTCAGCCAGGCTGACAAGCTGGAAGAACGCCAGGGCAAACATCTGCGCCAGAACGTCCTTGTTCACCGCGAACTTCACGGCAGCGGCGAACTCGTTTGAGTTCCACTTGTCCCGCAGCCACTGCGCGCGCTGTTCCTTCGTGACGCCGGCGCGAGCCTCGGCGTACTGCGTGAGTTCCTGCACGAACTCCGAGATGCCCTTGCCGTAGCTCAGGCGGTCGGTGTTCTTGTAGAACTTTGTCGCGATCTCCTGCGCGACTTTGATTCCGGATTCCGTCAACACGGTTCTTTCTCCTTAAAACGGTTTTGAAAATGCTGGATGCAGATCAGCCGCTCAGTGCGGCCAATCAGAAGGTTTAGGCCTTCTTGCCCTGGCGGCGGATCTCGATGGCCACGCGCACATTGCTCGCGTCGGCAACCGGATCGACCTGGCGCTTGATCACGCCTTCGACGTAGTCACCGCTCTGAGCCACGCGGAAGCGGCCGCTCTGCAGAGACACCTCGGTCTCAGCAGCCGTGCTGGTGCTGATCGCACCCGTGCCGCTTGTAACCAGGTGGCCGAGCTGCGCTACGTTGTGCGCCTTGCTGGGCTGGCCTTCCACTTCGATCAGCGAGCCGTCGGGCAGCACGCCGAGCGTGACCTTCTGGCCAGTCTTCGCCGGCAGATCGGGATAGCCGAGCGTCATCTTCTCGAACGTCGGACCGTCATCCGTGATCTGTTTCGTCAGGAAGCCGGCAGCCGGAGCTCCCGAGGAAGTCGCAGGCTTGCAGTGTTCCGCGCCCTCGCGCTGCATGAACATGCCCTTCTCAGCGGGAGACGTGAAACCCGTCGGGGTCAGTTCACCAACGTGAACCGGTTCCCCGTGAATGATCTGGAAATAGTCAGTGCCGAACATGGATGGTTCTCTCCTAAAAGTGGTTGGAACGCTCTGTCGCCTGTTTCCTCAGGCGACCGGGGCCTTGCGCCTTCGATTACATGAAGGCGTAGGCAGGTTTATCCGAAGCCTCGGACTGCGTGGTGTCCTTGCCGCTGATCGGCGGAATGGTCTTGCCGCTCGTGCCGCCGCCCTTGTTGGAAGCAGTGGCCTGCCCGGTTTTCTTGGACAGCGTGATCCATTCTTCCTTGCGTTCGGCGAAGTGCTTATCGCCCTCTTCGCCGACGGGAATCGCGGCGACGACGCTTTCAATCGTCCGGTCCTTTCCGAGAGCGAACTTCGGATCCAGCCCCGCGTCCGCAATTTCTTTCAGGCGGCTCGCGACGGTCTCCTGCTTCTTCTTTTCCGCAGCGGCCTTTTCCTCGACTTCCTTCAGCGCTGCTTCCTTGCCCTTCTTCTCGGCCTCGGCGACAGCGGTCTCGTGCGCGGCTTTCGGCACCAGATCGCCGTTCTTGATGCGCGCGGCAATCGTCGCTTCAACGTCGTCGCTCGCCTTGGCTTTCTGCGCTTCCTTCTCCACCTCGCTGGCATGGTCATTCCAGACCTTCGCCAGCTCGGGGTGCTTCGCTTCGAGAGCCTTCGCCTGCTCTCGCAGGAACTTGATGTACTTGTCCGGCATGTGTTCTTTCCTCCCTTGAGAGCGGGGCTCACGCCACCGGCTCCAACCCTAAGCAGTCTTCAGACTGCCCGATGCGATTTGAAATCTTCCGCCTCGACTTTTGGCGGGTGCACAACAATGCTGGCGGACTCGGATTTCGACGAACCGCCCAGTTCCACGAGATGAACGTGCTCAACCCAGCGCGAGGCGTCGTTGTAGTAGCCGCCGCTGCTGGTAAGGCCTTCTAAAACTCCCTTCGCGGGATCAAAATTCACGGGCGTGAACCAGTGCATGTGCCCGTTTGCCGGCAGAATCTGAAGGTTCATCGTGATGTCGTGGGTGTGGCCGTCTTCAGCTGGCTGCGTCTTGCCAATGATGATGCTGGCCTTCGCATCAGTGACTGGCTTAACGGTCCTGTCGCTGGCAACAGCCTGGCGCCAATCATCCTGCGAGCGCCACCCGAAAGTGATCAGTTTGCTGCTGCGATCGGCGGCTGCGCTGGCGGCAACCTGGGTGACATCGGCATTCTTGTCGGCCGGCCACTTGGTCAGGGCGCCACCGGTGAAAAGCACGGTGCCGTCCTTGCCGCCCATAATGAGCGCCATGTCTTTGCCGTTCCATTTTTCAACGGTGTGCGGCTTGACAATCTCTTTCATTTCGCTCGAGCATTCATTCCATTCGTGGAACGTCTTTCCATCCCAAAGAGCGCTGTCAGCCGTCGGCCACTCGCACTCCATGGAAACCTGCCACGGATTTTCTTCCGAGGCCATTTCTTCGAGCGCGTCTTCGACGCCGGCGGCTTTGCGCCACAGCGCGAAGAGGATCTTCATCGGAACTTTTTCGCCGGCCTCGGCCCGCTCGATCGCATCTTTCTTTTTCGGGAACTCGGCAGCGGCAATTGCGCCGCAGATGGCGTCCTTCTCAGCGCCGTAAAACTCAAGCGCGTGCTCGAAGTCGAACATCTGCATAACGGCACTGCTGAAAGAATTGGCCAGTGTGGCCGCTGTGAATCCGCGCTTCTTCGAATTGAGCACGGGCAGAGGGTGGCACAAGCTGGCCACTACGTAAGCAAGCTTGCGGTTCGGCTTCCATACCCGATCCGCAAACTCGATGCTTTTCTCCACGACTGTCGCGTTAGCCTGCTGGTAAACGCCCCATTCTTTCATTTCAACTCTCCTGTTGCTCATCGGCCTTTTCAGACCGTGATGGCTTCGGCCGCTTGCTCGGCGCCGGCGTGGGTTTGCCGTCCGACGGCCGCCCGCCGGGGTCTTCCTGGAGAAGTCCCTGGCTCGGTTCAAAAGTTGGAACCCAGAAATCTTTGCTCTTGGCGTCTTCTTCCTTGCGCGCCTTGACCTGTTCAAAGTTCAGGCCGACGCGCTCGATGAAGGTCTGGTTGTCGATGAGGCCGCGGTCCCAGCCTGACTCGAGTTCGTCCAGGACCTGCTTGGGATCCTTGAGGTTCTGCTCATCCCAGGAGACCTGGGCTTTGCTTCCCTTCGGAATCTTCAGCGCACCTGAAACACTGGGATGAAGCAGGAAGGCAGAGAACATCTCGCCGATGGTCTGGCGCGTGCGCTTGCCCTGGGCGATGAAACGCCGCGCGCCGAGATGGCCTTGGCTGAAGCCTTCGCCTTTGCCGGTCATCAGCACGTCAATGACGCCGCCCCAGCGAAGTATTCGCTCCTCGACCTTTTCGTACTTCTGCGGATCAAAGACCTTCGGATCCGGGAATTTGTATTCAATATCGACCGTGTGATCGGTGAAGATGCGCAGAGCATCGCCGATCTGTTTGAACTGCTCTCGAAGTTTGTCGATATCTTCCTTCTTCGGATAGAGTTGCTTCAGGTTGCCGTGATGACCAGCAGGCGCTTTCTCGCCGGCCTTCACCTGTTCAATAATGCGGCGGATGAAATAGGCGACAGCCCAGTCGCCGCCGATCAGCAATTGCCGCAGAAGGATGTCATCGAAGATTGAGAACATCGACGGCTTGGCCAGACCGCCGAAGCGCCGCGCGCGCGTGCGGACGATCCAATACTCGCCGTGCTCATTCTTGAGTTCGACGTAGCGCTTACCGGTTCGGACGGCATCGATGTATTTTTGTGGAAAGGTCTCTTTTAACTCGGCAAGTTTCTTCTTGTCAGCGAGCGCTGCATAGATGAGAGCGATTGTTTCTTTTTCGAGTTCGACCGAGAGCGTTTCGACGCCAAGACTGTTTTTATAATCGACCCGTGCCGGACTCAGCGTCATGACATAATCGATTTTTCCGCCGTCGACCTTCCAATGGAGAATCGCGTTATCCGTAGCGCTGATATCGAAGACGAGTTCTTCGGCAATTTTGCTCAACTCGTGAGACGCGATCGCCTCATCAATGCGTTCTTCCATCGCCGCCTTGTTCTGTTTGTTCGGCGGTTTGATTTCGATGGAGAAGCCAGCGGCATAAAAATCGATCTTGGTCTCAATGAGAGACTGGATGAGGTCGGACTCGCCGCGTGCGTAATCGATCGCCTGCTGGAGCTGCGCTGAAAGCGAGCCAGGCATCATCGAACGCAGAAGTTCTTTGAGCGAACCTTTTGTTGTCTTGAGAAGTAAATTGAGGGCGGAACCGATTTCGAATTGAAAGTCGGCTTTTGTGCTGCTCTTTTCTTTCGTCGTTACGGCTGACTTTTGTGCTGCACTGCGAGACTTCCTGAGCAAACCCGAAACTTTCTGTTTTGGGTCCACTCCCCCTTGTTCGGATGTAGCGATTACTCCTTATTGGCGCAAATGTCAAGCCTAAACTTCATCGGAGGAAAGGTAGATGCCTTCATTCGGCGTGATATTGCGGTTAAAGAATTCGTGCTCCTGGCGCAGTATCCATAGTGCAAAGAAGGCGTAGACCACGGCGTAAGCACTGTCTTTCTTCTGCGACGAGACGAATTCGTAAAATCCAAATTTATCCTGATATGGCGTCGTCATGTCCGGGTTCATCTTGCGATCGACCTGGATCAACTGAGCCAGTGCCAAGTCGATCTCAGCGCTGGCGCGGTCTCGCGGCTTGAGGTTTCCCTGTTCGTTCAGGTAGTCGCGCATTTCATTAGCATCTGAAAAGTTTACTTTCGACCAGCCTGGCCAGCGCGCTGGAAACGCAATTCGTTGCGGTGAGGATTCTAGAACTCCACGGAAGAGTTCATGCATTTTGTTCGGAAGCATGCTCTCTGCATTGAAGATCAATCCTACGCCTGGGCACATTGGATCATTCGGCTTACCTACGATCCGGCTGTCGCTGCGGCCGAAGAGAACAAGACGATCATCGCCAACGCCGGCCATCTGTTCATCATCGCGCGTGATCAGTGGAGTCACTCTGAATTTTTCTCTGCCGGTGTCCTGCATCGGATTGCGCAGTTTGTCTCGCACGAACAGTCCGCCGCCATTGGGATCCATCAGCAGCAAGTCGTAGTTAAACTTCTGATGCTTCTGGTGAATGACGGCCGACATCTGGTCATCGGTGAGTCCGCTATAGCGTTCCAGGTTGACCAGTTCTGCCGTGCCCTCTGGCATTCCGCGCATCGTTGCGATCGCAAAGTCGTCACTCGCGGTGCGGTCCTTCCCTGTCTTTGTGCGGCCCACACCGCCGGCGGCGGGGTCAATTCCAGCGACGTACCACATTAGACTCTCTCCAGAAGAATGGGGCAGGGATGCTCACGCGCTGATTCAACATCGGCGTAGCTGTAATACCCCTGCGAATCCTTCACCCAGATGCCCATGATTTCCTGCTGCACCAGATCGCGCGGCAGCGATTCTTCGAGATCCTTGATCACGTCCATTTCAAGCAGGTGACGGTACCGCTCGGGCACATGAGTATAGTTCCAGGACTGAACCTCATGCTTAAGTGAACCGTTCTTCACTTTCTCCTGGTACGACTTCACTTTGTTGTATGAGGCGTGCCACTGGTACTTTGCTGTCGCGCCCATGTAAATGTGACGATCGAAGACAGGATCTTTATGGTTGTAGTTTTTGCTCACCGGCTTGCGGATACGTGTCATGAATTGCCGCAGGAACGCATTGAAGTTCGGATACTTCGTCCACTCGTCGAAATAGCCATCATTCCAGTCTTCTGATCCAGCGCGCTCGGCGCCGCGTCTGAAATCTGGCGGGATAGTTCGGATGCGGCTGCCGTTTCGAAACGGCATCTGCCATGCGTTGCTGCCGTGCAGGGAGCGCGGCTGACCTGACGCATCCTTCTCGACTTCGTTGCGGAAGATTGCCGACGTCGCGAGCCACTTGTCGAAATATTGATAGACTTCCTGCGACTGCGCGAAGGTTGCGCTTAAGATTCCTTCTGTCCGTTCTTCCATCAGCATCGCACGCAGCGCGCTGCACAGTGCGATCGACAGCGATTTCGCGGTACCGTATCCCGATGAATCGATAAAGAATTTACTGGTCCACATTCCCCAGATACGGAGTTCCATGTGCGGCGGGATTTCGTAGTTCAGCAGCACCTTTGCTCCGAGGATGGGATCGTGAAGACAGTCATCGATCATGCATGCGGTAAGCCATCTAGACATCGCTATCGTCCTCGTCGACCTTGCCGTCCTGATGATCCTTGATCGCATCGTCTCTCACGCTGTCCGGAAGAGCGGCTGATTGATACTTCTCCGGGTTCAAACCTACAGAACGCGCCAGATCCAAAGCTTCTGCTGTGGGCCTTCCAATCCCTTGGCCCGATGCCTTACGCGCTTCGATTTCTTTGATGTAGCGGATGTGTACGCTGCTCAGTGTTTCCTCTGAGGTTGAATCGCGAAGTGCCGAATCTTTCGGCAGGTATCCGATGGCCTCGAGCGCGGCGGTGTGGCGAGCCAGCAAACCAGAGCGAACCTTATCCATCCGCAGAAGCCACTGCGTTTCTTCTTCAGAAAGCTTTTTCGAGCCCCACGTGCGGCGCTGTGTGGCCACAGATGCGTCGTGCCGTTCCATCTCGACGGCCGTCAGAATAATTTCCTGAACATAAACCTTCGCGCCTGGGCTCTTCTTTAAAATCTTCAAATACTGTTTCTGCTGCTCAGTGATGTACTGCTTTTCGTGAGCCTTGAAGCTCGTAGCTGGCTGACCGAGTAGATAGGTCTCTGAATCGTCTTCTGGCGCCGGCGGTATCGGCAGTGGAGTTTCTGCTTCAGGCTCTGCCTTTGGCCGGCCACGGCCGGGCTTTTTCGGAACCGCTGCAAACGGATTTTCGTCGGCCTTGCTCATACCTTGAATTTCCTTTCCAGCAGTTCTTCGTCTTCATCGGTCTCGGGCAGAAAGAACTCGACGATTGTCTTTTCATCTCCGATGACCTGATCGCGGTAAATGTCGACCAGCCAATTACAGTGATCGGTGACACACCAGCCGGCCCACTGGATGGCATCCAGCAGAGGCTTGCATCCGCCAATGTGATTGCCGCGGTCAAACCGTTTCGGCCGCCGGACCGTGATATCCACATAGGCCTTACGTTTCTTCGGCCAGGTCTTGCGCAGTTCAGCAACAACCTGTTCACGGATTGCCTTGTTTGTTTTTTGGGCCAGCATGGTCTTGCGGTAGGGACCTTCGCCAGCTGGATGGCCATGCGGATCCCGAGCGAGCATCAGCACTGCGTCGCGGTAGCGCAGCATCAATTTCTTCTTGGCAAATCTGTTTGTTCGCTCCCACACGTTTTGACTGGGTGGATCGTAGGGGAGTTCAAGCACGAAGCTTTTCATCAGTTCCAGGATTTCTCCGCAAGGCGCCGCTCGATTGCTTCATTGCATTCGGGGCGCGCGACTTTCCCACGCGCAAGTGTCAGTAGGGCACGCTCGTACTCTTCGACAAGAGTGCTCATCAGATAGCGTTTCTTGAGGGTGGATAAGCCGTTCTCCGCAAGTCGGAGACGGTCCTCTGGCGATTCAATCAGGCGTTTGATTTCGTTGTACCAAATATCGGGATTCCCAGCGCAAAGGATCCCATCACTGCCATTGGTCACTGCACGGGAGTACGGATTAATTGCACTGGCAACAATGGGAATTCCCATCGCCCACGCTTCAAGCACTTTGATTTCTGATTTGCACCGATTGAAGTCATGTTCCACCAACGGTGCGATCGCAATGTGGCAGTTGAGGCTGCTCAGGTGCTGCGGCCATTGCAGAACCGGACAGCCAGGCACTAGCGTAATATTGCTCTTGAATGCCGGATTAATGACTGTCTTCAGCCGGCCACTGAAACTCATAGCTACGGTTAGATCATTCGGAGCATAGTTGACGAAGACGAACTCGACCTTTTTTCCAAACTTACTGATGAGGCGCTTCACGGCCGGAACAATCAGCTTCAGATCCTCTTCATGTGTCGAGGATCCGGCCCATAGGATTCTCACTGTGTCATTCGACTGCGGCTGAACTCGCATTGGCCAGATATCTGGATTGATGCCGTTGTGACAGACATGCGATACGTCTGGGCGCCGCATTTCCTGGCGGAGTTCTTCGGTCGAAACAAGAAGGCCGTCGCAGAGTTTGACAAAATACTCACGGTATTGCTGACTTACCGTGTGCTGATCCTTTACCGGATTCCAGTCTGGCAGCTTCGACAGCAGATCGTCGCATTCATAGAGCACAATTTTTCCGCACTCTTTAAGGTTCTTGAGATTTCCAATAGTGAGCGGATCCCCCACACGGGGCGCAACGATGACATCAAACTTTTGCCCCAAGGGGAAGTTAATCCAGTCCGCCTGCTCGGCGTATATGGTCTGGCAGAGCTTGCTGATGAAGTGAACGGGTTGCATGACCCGGTAGAAGCCGCAGCCCCCTTCATCCATCCTCAGGAAGTAAACGCGCAGTTTGCTCGCATCGATCGCACATTCTGTTCTGGCTATATCCTTGACGCTGTGAAAGATCCGAATCACATCCTCGGCATTGAACGGATAGCGAATTCCTCTGAGCTCAAGGACCTGCGACGTAACCAGATTCTTGATCCTGTCGTAGATCGCATAGGCCTTTTTAGAGATAACAAATTCCTGTCCGCAACTTCGGACCTGAATACTTTGTTCGTCTATTCCTTCGGAAACTTTGGCGCCGCAGAGCAGCCGGTACACATAGAACGGTGCACGTTCCTCAATCTGCGGCATCACCATGTCGAAGTCGTCTTTCATCCCGGCCACGCTGGGATTGTCGGTCTCATCAGTCTTCGCCATTGACAGTCTCCCGTTCTTCTTCCGTGGCCATTTCAACATGATCGGCTGACAGGTTGATGAGTGCGGCCTGTTCCGGATTCGCTTCCTTGAACCGCTTCATGAAGCGGTTGTACTTGGGTGTGGTGTAAACCTTTTCATCCTGGTCCATCGTCACAAGATGGTTGCCGGACAGGAAATTCAGTGCTTCGCCGATAAACAGATCGCCGGCATTCAAAAGTCGTTTGAGTTCTGCCTTCGTGTAGCGCAGGCCCCGGTCGAGGATGAACAACAGTCGCGGAAACGGTGCCATGCCCTGAAAGGCTTCACGGCCATTCCGGCTGATGCGCGCCTTGATCTCCGTCTCGATGAGGCTGTAATCCTCGAGGCGGTTCATCCGCTTGCTCTTTTCCGAATACTGCTCAAGACCGCAGTCTGGATTGGAGTAGAGATTACAGATCAGCATGCACGCAAAGTTCACGTGATCGATCTTCACTTCCACGTGCTCGAAGTCTTCGGACCCCGATAGGTCCAAGACAGCCCAGGCCACCGCCAGGCGCGCCAGCGTCTTGCGGAAATCAGAGGGGCACACCAGCGGAATATCATCGCAGCCACCGTACACCGCGGAGAGGTGCTTTGATTTGTTCAGGATCAGGTCGGTAACCTGATCGGAAATCAGGATGCGCTCGGGCGAAAGATTCCAAGCAAAGTACACGAGAGCGCGCAGATCTGATGGGCAAAGCTTAGGCTCGCTGGTCTCATCGAACTTACGGTTGTAGTGATCGTTTGTGTCCATCTTCCGCACAAACGCTGCGATATCGATGCGCCGGATGAACATGTGTGAGAACAGGTCGCGCATCGACAGGCATCCGTAGGCGTAAGAACCCAGCGTGCGATCCACTGCTGGATTGCAGTTGAAGATCAGTCGCGTGCGCGTTTCGTAGCTTCCGCGCGCGACCTGATCGACGTCCAGCCGGCCCGTGTCCATGGCAATGGCGATCGACTTCATGTCGCGTTGAGGCATGTCCTGAGCCTCTTCGACGCACAGGATCTTTCGGGTGTTGCGCGGCTGCAGGCCGCTCTGGCATCGCCACTGGCTTGAGGTCTTCACTACTGCGTAGGCCAGGCCTGTGCGGCGGCCGCTCAAGCACGAGAAGACGTCGCCGACGCCAACAAACTCACTGATGCGCTCGAATACCTTGGACTTTCCAACACCGCTGTCGCCGATGACCGCCGCGGTAAGCCAGCCGCGGATGCGTTCGCCGTTGAACTTGATGTAAAGAGGTGAGCAGTACGTAAGCAGCGTGATGAGCAGCAGTTCGTCATAGCCGAAGATCATCGTGACGTTCTTCGTCAGATCGTCGACAATTCCACGCCAGCCGAGCGCGCGCAGCTTCGTCAATTCCTCGATGTGCTCACGGTGCTTGAACGCTTCGTAGCCCTCTTCAAGCGGTGTCAGTGATTCGACCAGAAGCGTGCGGTTCGAGTTTTTCGGATTGGTGCGCACCCAGCCGATCGCCATGTATCCGCGCGGTTCAAGCGGCTCGGCGCGGCCCTCCGGTATACGGATGTAGATGCGCCGCTCAGTCAATTGCTCATAGCGCCCGTCAATGCGCGTGTTCAGTTTCCCGTCTTCACCTTCACGGTCGACGATGCGATCGTAATATTGGCAGGCGATGACCTCGCGGAAGGTTGCCTTTTGAAGGATGTTGATCTTCGGCCGCTTCTCAAACGGGCAGCAGATGTTCCGGCACATCTTCTCCCAGTTGGCTTCGGACGAATTGGAAGCAGCGATGTGCTCTGCTTTGCCAATGTCGATCGGGAACGTCTTGTCCCGGCAGAGTTCGCATTTCCCCGACTGAATATCGCTGCAGAACTTGACTTCGAACTCCGTCGGCGAGTCATAGACGATGTTCGTCTCGCCAGAGATGCAGAGCGGAACCTGAACCTTGATATCCGTGTTGATCGGATCATCAATTTCGGAGAATGACTTCAGGATTTTGCAGTCTTTCAGTTCCTTTGAGGCATTCGGGGGGATCCACTCGGGCGCCGTTTCGACCATGCGCTCGAAGGTCTGCCAGTTGCCGCCGGCGCGGAACCAGTCGCAAACTGATTTGTCCGAGTCGATTCCGGCCGTCGGCATCGTGATCAGCCGTAGCGAGACGACGTTGCCGCGGTCCTTCTCGAGTTTGATCAGCGGTGCTAGGACACACTCCGCGTAGTTTCTGGACTTCCTGTCTGTGTGGAAGCAGATCACCACGTTCCTGTCTTTGAAGTACTTATCCCAGTGCCGGAGGTAATTGTTGTCGGTGAGGCTGACGGATCCCCAGTCTCCGCGCTGGCGCTCCTGCATAATCATCAGCCTGTCGAATTCGTTCTGGCAGACGATGATGGTCTTCCAATCCTCACGGAAGATGTCTTCGACGCCGAAGAGCTTCGGTGACTGATCGGTCTTCGGCATCCGGTGCA
>Ga0196964_10000056_pt1 | contig 89966 bp, 78 predicted proteins | sample S1_10metaG_FD_148615 | JGI IMG/M metagenome (GOLD analysis project Ga0196964, IMG submission 148615) | Soil microbial communities from Anza Borrego desert, Southern California, United States - S1_10 | ecosystem: Environmental > Terrestrial > Soil > Desert | place: USA: California | collected...
ATTGTATCCGGTTTCACTAAGCAAAAGATCCAATTTCAAATGTGCCATTGCATACGACGCCATGAGGAGTTCAAAACCATTTAGGCGTGGTATAAGATCGTTTTCGACGTAGCTACTCCAGATACCTTTTTGACTTTGAAATTTATTATAAATATTCTTTATAACCTCAGCGAGGAATGTTCCCGTACCACACGCAGGATCGAGAATTTGAACCTTATGAACTCCAACCTCGACCTCTTCCTCCGTGATTTTACTTTTGCGGTCTGCGGTCTTCTTATTGACCGCCTTCACTTTTATCTTGGTTTTTGAGTTATCTGCTAAGCCCTGCTTGAGACCAAACTCAGTTTTAAGTATTTCGTCCACTGCGCGAACGATGAAGTTTACCACTGGTTCAGGGGTGTACCATACACCACGTGATTTACGGAGCGCCGAATCATACTCTGCAAGGAAGGTTTCGTAAAAGTGGATCATGGGATCTTCCTTGGCTGTTGCTTTCCCAAAATCTCTCAACAGTTTTGATACATCTGTTGCACGAAAAATATCCGCTAAAGCGTCGACAATCCAAGTTATGCGTGAATCAAGATCATAGCCGGCGATATAATGAAATAATTTTCGCAAGAATGGATTAGTCTTGGGAATTAGGTTTGCCGCCTCAACCCTAGTAAAATCTCTCAATGTAGGATCGTGCAGTCGGGCAGCGAACATGCCGTAGGCGATAGTCTGTGAATATATGTCAGCAAACTCCCGGTGGGTAATGTTGTGGATCAATATTTCTTTAAAAGTGTGTAATTGATCAAAGAGAGTTATGTTCTCCTCCTTTACCATTGAAGGTTCTTCATCAGGTTTTGAGTCTTCATCAAGAACATTGGTTATGATAGTGGCGAGCAGTTTTGCTTTACTGGCCATCATTTCCGCCAACTTTCTTGAAGAAGTAATGGTCTGACCGGTCCAACTTGCAAAATCCTTAATCAGAGCTGTAAAAAGTGAATATTGAGCTGAGTTAGGAATGATTCTAGTTCCTTCAATTGAAGCCAAAGAGACTTGCGTAACCAGTTCGCCGTCTTTGTACCAGTGAAAGTCCAGGTAATTAGTAATGATCAAATTAGGTAGTGACGCCCGGTACCGCTCAAACTGTTCTTTATATTCCTTGCTTAATAGGTCAGCATCCATGTCTTTTGCTTCGAAATACCCGATCGGTATTCCTCGCCTGGTGATTATATAATCTGGCGCACCGCACTTTATCCGAATAGGTTCATTTGTGATTACCGTATCGGGAAGCATCGTTTCCAACAACTGCTGCAAGTCGCCCCGGTAGCTGTGTTCCGTTGAGATTCCTGTTTTATATCGATCATGAATTCTATGTATATATTCAGATATTGTCATAAGCGGTTCGTAAAAATAAGATTCCCAAGCCTTTCACCCACACAAAATGAATTAACCTGTCAACTTGGCACAAGATCTTGGCGCGCACGAATATTGATTTATAGTCATAGTCGCCTCTCAAGTCTTTGTGCGATGAAACTAATATGCGAAGGAGAATATTAACTATTGACGGTGGAGGAATTAAAGGTGTTTTCCCCGCATCTTTTCTTGCTAATATTGAAAAACAAATTAAAGGTCCGGTAAGTAATTACTTTGATTTAGTAGTTGGGACATCAACCGGTGGAATTCTTGCACTCGGCTTAGGACTTGGATTTTCAGGAAACGAACTTCTACAGTTTTATAAAAATTATGGGGAACGAATCTTTGCAGGTAACAAGTCACCCTTTAAAAAATTGTTCGCATTTTTCTACTCCAAGTTTAATCAAACAGAATTAAGGAATGCGCTCGAAGAAACATTTGGAGATAAAAAACTAGGGGACAGCAAAACTCGTTTAGTAATTCCAAGCTTAAATCTTACAACTGGAGAGGTTTATATTCATAAGACTGCCCATCATGAACGGTTTACAGTTGATTATAAAAATAGGGCGGTAGATGTGGCTCTCTCCACCTCGGCGGCGCCCACATACTTCCCCGCCCACCTTTTACCAAGTGGCTCCCCATTAATCGATGGCGGGGTATGGGCGAACAATCCAATTGGTATTGCGGTAGCTGAAGCTATAGGAATATTAAAATGGCCAGCCGATTCTCTTGAAATTTTAAGCTTAGGCTGTACATCATCGCCAATTCAAAAAAGAAAACTTTCAGCAGGAAAAGGATATTGGGCGTTACGAGTCTCAGATCTCTTTTTAAGAGCTCAAGCATCCGGGTCTCAGGGTATTGCTGCTGTTTTAACCAGTCACCAACAGATTTGCCGTATTGAAGAAGTAGTGGCACCCGGTCGATTTGAGTTAGATAGTCATGAAAGCATTTCTGATCTGGAGGGTTTAGGTGAAAGCTCAGCAAGGAAGAATTTAGTTTCCATTAAAAAATTTTTTGATGTCCCAGCAGACCATTTTGAACCTTATTATAAATTAAAACTATAGTCATGAAAGTCCAGCAAGTATTTGAACAGTTTCTTGAAAGTGCAGTTAATCTAAATGCCAGCAGGATAACTAAAATAAAGGATGCTATTCGCATTCTACCGAGTTTTATCTCCGAGTCAGATGTTTATAAAGATGTTTATATAAAAGCAATACCTCAAGGGTCATATCGTCAAAAGACTATTATCAAACCCAAGGGAGATAACCAAAGTTTTGACCTGGATCTTGGAATCATCGTTAAAAAACACCCTTCTTGGGAACCCAAAGATTATTTATCAAACTTAGCCAAGATCTTTGTGGCGTCTGAACGGTATAAAGATTTAACCGACACTATTGGAAAAACAAGGTGTGTGACTATCGATTACGAAGGAGATTTTCATGTAGATCTTGTCCCGACCATTTTCGATGGAATTCATTACTGGGTTTGTAATAAGACAACAAAGGAATTAGAACCTTCGGACGGTGAAGGATATGCAAATTGGTTTTCATCTCAAAATTCGCTTGCAGCCGGTAATTTGGTGAATGTCGTCCGATTACTTAAATATTTACGTGACTATAAGGAAGACTTTGATACCAAGTCCATAATATTGACTACGATAGCCGCAAAAATGGTTAACGCGGTCGATGTTGGAACTTATCATTCTATTCCTGGTGCATTACAAATAATCCTCACAAGAATTGACCAGTTCCTTTCTCAATTTTCTGTTCCACCTTCGATTGAAAACCCGGCAATGCCAGGTGAAACCTTTAATCGTCACTGGAGAGACGATCAACCGGGATTTGACGCCTTAAAGAAATCGATTTCGAAATACTATTTGATTGCCACAGAAGCAATTCAACAGGATAACGAAAACGATGAGCTTAAAACATGGCGGAAACTTTTTGGTGACGAGTTTAGGTTTGATGATACACCCATTAAACGGTCTGACTCTAAAGTGCTATCCACTGTTCCATTTACCCCCGAAAAACCATGGTCTAAAAATGAAGCTGACTGATGATGATGTTGATTTTTTAGGTTCGTGTTTCCCAAGCCTCAGTTTAGATAAAAGCAAATCTGAGATTACAGGCATACTTTCTTTTGAAGCATCTTACGACTCAGAATCCAATCAGTTTCTAATCCTGGGATCAGGTATTCAAAACAGCATTGGCGGAATTATACTGAAAGGAAAATATTCAATTAATATCCAACTAGATGTACCAACTGCACGATTGCCAGCGCTACATCTCGACCCGAAGGAAGTCGAAATTTCTCCTGAAAGACATATTAATACTAATTGTACGGGTTGTTTATGTGGTCCGGCGGAAGAAATGAGATACGCACAGACTCAAATATCACTTCAAACATTTATTTCAAATCTAGTTATCCCCTTTTTATATGGTCAGGTTTATTATGACCAATACAAATGCTGGCCGTGGGGCGAATACAGCCACGGGGCCGCGGGTGTTCTAGAATCGTATATGAACAATAATGGTATTTCTTTAGAAGGATGCATAAAAAGATTACAGGAAGATTCTAGTTGGAAAACAATTCGAACTTTATTGCAGCAGAAATGGGATATTAAAGGGCATACTCCGTGTTTTTGTAAAAGACACGATCATATCAGAAGGTGTCACCCCGATGCCTGGAAAGCATTAAATCGAATGAGAAACGATATCAAGAAAAATAGAATTAACATTGATAAAATTGAGAAGAAGTAACGTAATTTCTCTTGGGGCGCAGACGACAGTATCAAGATATTTGAAGCCACAAAGCAACTACCTGATTTGTAAGTCTTGTCGACTGGAGTCGAATTAACTGATTTATAATTAAATACGTTCATTTATCCACAATAACATAGCGATGAGCACGAATATTCTGCATATTGAAATAACTTAATATGAAAGGTACGATATGAGAATTAGAACAATACGACTCAACAATCAATACAAGCGATTTCATGACTTGACAATTGATTTAGGGGACAATCCTAAAAAAATAATTGCTCTAGTTGGTCCTAATGGTTCTGGGAAAAGTAGTGTATTTGATGGCATGTTATACTTACAAAACAGCCATGATTTAATAGGAGCATTTAAAAGAAGAGAAGGCGAATTTCACTCAATGACTCATACTCCAGTTCAACCAGATTCAATATCCATACAATTTGACACCGGAGAAACATATCTGCAAGTAAGGGAACGAAAAAATCAAGAAGGAAAAATTAATACAATTTTCAATTTTCGGAATCCTTATCGATATCACTCAGATCTAAATGTTAAGCAGATAAAGGAATTAAAACCGCTAACAGAAAATAGGACCGGGGCTAGTACATCAGTTGATCTTGACGAGAAAATGTTAGATAACTACCAAAGAATTTATATCTATCTAAATAAGATTCAAAATGAAAGAGACCTGAGACCGAGCGAAGCAAAATCTCAGATTCTTGGAGAGCTAAATGGAATTCTATCCAATACTTTGGGAATAAAGATTAGCAGTCTAGGAGATATTCAGAGTGGACAGGGTACATTATTTTTTGAAAAAGAGAATCAACCATCTGCTTTTCCGTTCAATGTTCTATCGTCTGGCGAAAAAGAAGTTGTTGATTTATTATTGGATATATATCTGCGGCGCAACGACTATAGCGAAACCATTTATATCATAGATGAACCTGAGTTGCATTTAAATACCGCCATACAAAAACAACTTCTAATTGAATTAGAAAAACTCATACCAGACACTTCTCAATTATGGGTTGCTACCCATAGTATTGGCTTTCTAAACGCACTTCAAAATGACCTAAATGACAAATCTGATATAATTGATTTTAGCGAAGATTTATCTAGAGAAGCGAAGACGCTAAGCCCACTAAGAAAATCTAGGGGAAACTGGCAAAGGGTTTTTCAAACAGCCCTAGAGGATTTGACTGGGTTAATGGCTCCTTCTCGAATTATCTATTGTGAGGGGCGCGCTGATCCGGGAGCCAATGGGGAGGAACTCGGAGTAGACGCGGACGTTTACAATACAATTTTTTCTGAGACACACCCTGAAACACTTTTTGTTTCCAGCGGAGGGCATAACATACAGCGTTTTGCTACTATTGCATTGACAGTTCTTGGTAAAGCATTTCGAGGAGTGAATCTATTGATTCTAAAAGACAGGGACATGCATTTCGATGGAACTCCAACAACGCCAGACGAAAGGCGGGATTTTTTAGCATCAAGCCCAATTCATAGAATGCTCATACGAAAAGAAATAGAGAACTACTTGTTTGATTTTGAAATAGTTTCTAAAGCATTCCCACAATTATTGAGAGCTGAGTACGACGCAGCGTTGCCAGATATTAATTCAGATGACGTCAAGGATAGATCAGGAGCTTTATTAGTTGCATTAGGAAATCCGAGGGACCTAAATAGAGAAGCCCTGCTTCAAAAACTTTCAGGCTATGTAACTCCCGATACTGTCATTTACCAAGAATTACGAGGGATCATTTTTAATGAATAATCTAAATAAAAAATTCTTATGAGACCCGAGGTTAAATTGTTTTTGGATTCATTAAGGAATTATCTGTATGGAGACCTTAAGACCTTCAGAAAAATCTGCGATGAAATAGAAGCAGAAGAAAATAGAGAAAAGAAAACAGCAATTCCACATGTTACAGAATCAAATTCTGCTGGGACCCCCGGGATATCTAGGTCAGTTACTTACGAGACAACTAGCCCAAGTGGTAATGCTGGAACTTCAGGTTATGAAACACTAAATCAAAAACATATCGGGGTATACAGATCCACCATCCCACATGCTCTTGCTGTTTTGGCGGCGATTGATATTTTAGGTTATCTTATAAGCAGTGAGCCCAATGCCGGGGCAACTGCAAGGAATATTGAAAAGTTTCTAGCGGGAAAAGTTACGAATCAAGACCAGCTAAACTGCTTGGTCTTTATTTACCGTCATGGAATGTCTCACTCTTTTTTTCCAAAAGGAAAAATTGCTATCGCGGCTCATTCCAGTCTGGAGGGCAAAGAATTATTCTATCGAGATAGTAATGATTTAATAACACTTAATGTAAATGCGTTGATTAGTATCATGGTTGATAAGTTTGATAAAATAATGGCTGACACATCTATACATGGTAATATCGAAACTCAGTTTGACAAGTTGGAGGCTGAGGATCAACAAAAATTAATAGATCGCTATCATTTGGATTTGGGCTCATTCGCAATGTCATTAAAGAGAATTGATGAATTGTAATTAAAAAATGGCGATGGTGCGCAGAACCGTGCACAGAAATCCCCGAATTCAATCGATTTAGACCGACATTATCAGGTAAAAACACACATCACTTGTCCTTAGTATCAAATTATTAGTGGATTAGTGTGGGTTAAGAAAAATGGTCAAGAGGACGCCCCACACCACAAAAAACCTGACAATAAACAGTCAGGTTTTTTTATGCACTTTGTTTACATAGCTTATTCCGCTTTTGCAGATAAATATTATGTGGGAGAATCTGCTTCCGGTATTTCGAATAGTAAAATATAACTCAAACACATACAAAAATGCATTTACTAGAATCGCAGATGACTGGGAGCTTAAGTTGACAATCGCGTGCGAAAATCGCTTGGAAGCTCTTAAAGTTGAACGATATATTAAATCAATGAAGTCGAGGCGATTTATTGAAAAATTAATAAATATTCGGTCTTTCTTTGAGGGGTTTAAAAAAATAATTGCTGCTGAATATGGTATCAAAAAACGTGACGTCGGCGGTTCCCCGTCCCGAAGCTTCGGGATTCGGGGCCGCCTCACACCACTTCTTCATTCGTCAAAACCCTCTCATGTGGAGGGTTTTTTCATGAAGCGTCTCCATCAGTTTTGTTTTCTTCCTGTTTGAATTTATCTTCGGCAACAAGTTTTTACCTGCCTGCCGGAGCGTAAGCAAAGGCGGGAACTTCAGATTATTAGTGAATAAGAGTTATTTGTGAGAGTTCATCCTTCGTAATCATCAGCCGTTATATGGCCGAATTAAACCTGGGTAAGCCGATCCATCGTTTTGGATATACCAGCCGTAAAGATGCCTGGTGGGTAAAACCTTTGCTTACATTCATTGGCCTGTCTGCTTTTGTGATCTACGTGACCTGGGCGGCGCTCCAGGGAGATCATTATTATTCCGGCTCCTATCTTTCACCGCTTTATTCACCTGAACTTTTTGGAGAATCTCCGCATAGCTGGTTTGGTCCCAAACCCGGTTGGTGGCCTTCCTGGTTACCCTGGTCACCCGCTCTTCTTGTTCTATGGGCCCCGGGATTGTTTCGTCTCACTTGTTATTATTACCGCGGCGCTTATTACAAAGCATTTTGGGCTGATCCTCCTTCTTGTACTGTTACCGAACCACGCAAAAAATACCTGGGGGAGAATTCATTTCCGCTGATCATACAGAACGTACACCGCTACTTTATGTATATCGCGCTCGCGTTTATTGTTTTTCTCTCGATCGATGTCTGGAAAGCGCTATGGTTCACTGACCCTGCCACCGGGGAAAAATCTTTCGGAATCGGCGTGGGCACCCTGGTATTAGCGATCAATGTGGTGTTACTGGGAGGGTATACATTCGGATGTCATTCATTAAGGCATGTTGTCGGCGGATTCATGGACCGGCTTTCCGGGAAGCCCGTTCGCCGCACGATGTATAAATGTGTAAGTTGTCTTAACCGCCGCCATATGCTTTGGGCGTGGATGAGTTTATTCTGGGTCGCGTTTACTGATATTTATGTACGGTTGTGCTCGATGGGGGTTTGGAGTGATTTGAGAATCATTTGATCAAAAGAAAAATGTTCAATATTCAATACTCAGCTCTCCATGATCAATTATTGCGTTTTAAACTGATCATTGAATATTGAACATTGAGCGTTGAACATTTAACTTCACTAATCTTCAATGAATTCATACGATACCCATACTTACGACGTAATAGTCATCGGTGCAGGAGGCGCCGGTCTCCGGGCCGCGATCGAAGCTTCTGCTAATGGCGTTACTGTTGGGTTGATCTGCAAATCACTGTTAGGAAAGGCGCATACCGTAATGGCAGAGGGCGGGATTGCTGCAGCGATGGCAAATGTGGATGACCGGGATAATTGGAAAGTACATTTTACAGATACCATGCGCGGCGGACAATATCTCAATAACTGGCGCATGGCGGAGATACATGCTAAAGAAGCTCCCGAAAGAGTCAATGAATTGGAAGCGTGGGGAGCGTTGTTTGACCGCACTAAAGATGGGAAGATCCTCCAGCGAAATTTCGGCGGCCATAAATATCCGCGGCTGGCACACGTTGGCGACCGAACTGGATTGGAAATGATCCGCACCCTGCAGGATCATGGCATTCACCAGGGTGTTGAGGTGCATATGGAATGTACCGTCATCACACTACTTAAAGATGAAGATCGGGTGGTTGGTGCATTTGCCTATGATAGAGAAAGAGGGCGATTTAAAATATTTCAATGCAAAGCCATTGTTATTGCAACCGGGGGTGTAGGCAGAGCTTATAAGATAACCAGCAATAGCTGGGAATATACCGGTGATGGTCATGCACTGGCCTATGATGCCGGCGCAGAATTAATGGATATGGAATTCCTGCAATTCCATCCAACCGGTATGATCTGGCCGCTGAGCGTAGCAGGTATCCTGGTCACGGAAGCCGTTCGCGGCGAAGGCGGGATCCTGCTGAACAAAAATGGAGAACGGTTCATGTTCAACGATATTCCGGAATTATATAAAAATCAAACCGCCGATAATGAAGAAGAGGGATGGCGATATACGCAGGGAGATAAAAATGCAAAACGTCCACCCGAATTACTTACCCGTGATCATGTGGCCCGTTGTATTGTTCGGGAAATAAAAGAAGGCAGGGGCAGTCCGCACCATGGAGTATTTCTGGATATCTCCTGGATCAAAAAGAAAATTTCCAACTCAGAAGATCATATAAAGAAAAAATTACCGGGCATGTATCACCAGTTTAAAAAGCTGGCTGATATTGATATAACAAAAGAGCCAATGGAAATTGGCCCTACAACCCATTACATGATGGGAGGCATCCGTGTAAACCCGGATACGCAAATGTCAACTATACCCGGGTTATTTGCGGCTGGTGAATGTGCTGCAGGATTACATGGAGCAAACCGGCTTGGCGGCAACTCCTTGTCCGACCTGCTGGTTTTTGGTAAAAGAGCGGGAGAATATGCGGCAAAATTTGCAAAAGAGAATGGCCCGGGAAAAATTGATGAAAAACAAATTACAGAAACGGCGAAATGGGCATTAGCACCTTTCGAAAGAGAACAGGGTGATAGTCCCTTTGACGTACAAACCAGCTTGCAGGAAATGATGCAGCAATTAGTAGGTATCGTGAGGACAGAAAAGGAAATGCTTCGTGCAAAAGAACACCTGCAATTAATGCGTCAGCGCGCGGGCAATATACGGGTCACCGGCAACAGGGAATTTAACCCGGGCTGGCATACGGCGCTTGATCTTTTTAATATGCTGACGGTTTCAGAAGCTATTACAATGGCGGCCCTGGAAAGAAAAGAAAGCCGCGGAGCACATTTCAGGGATGACTACCCTGAAAAAGATGTACAAAGTGGAAAGTTTAATTTAGTTATCAAAAAAAATAGTGATGGGCAAATGACAGTGAGACAGGAAAGTTTGCCGGAGATCCGGGAAGACCTGAAACAAATTATTGCGGAGATGAAGTGATGGTCGTGGGTATTGGTCTGTGCAGCCGGTTTGGTCAATGGTGAATAGAAAATGGACAATAGGAAATAGGCAATAGGCAAAGGGCAGCCAAGAGCAATGACAAAAAACCAACATTAAATGGCAACGGCAACATTTAAAATATTTCGGGGCGACAGCAGCAACGGAAGATTCGAAAATTATTCCCTGGAAGTTGCCGAAGGCATGGTGGTGCTGGATGCCGTGTTACAGATACAGGCAAAGCAGGCAAACGATATGGCTGTCAGGTGGAATTGTAAGGCTGGTCATTGCGGTTCCTGCTCAGCAGAAGTAAACGGGATCCCCAAGCTAATGTGTATGTGCCGGCTAAGCGATTTGCCACTGGACAAACCGGTGCTCGTACAACCCATGAAAGCATTTCCCTGTATTAAAGACCTCGTTACAGATGTTTCATGGAATTTCCTGGTGAAAAAAAAGCTGAAAAAGTTCAAGCCAAGGCCGCCCGATGCTGCTGATGGCACCTGGAGAATGGCCCAGGAAGATATTGACCGGGTGCAGGAATTCCGTAAATGCATCGAATGTTTTTTATGCCAGGATGTGTGCCATGTACTCCGGGAACACCAGTTGTATGACGAATTTATCGGTCCAGCATTTTTTGTACATATCGCTTCCCTGGAAATGCACCCGCTTGATGTGGAAGACCGCCGGGCAGAATTGAAAAATGCAAATGGCATCGGCTACTGCAATATCACAAAATGTTGCACCAATGTTTGCCCGCAGGACATCACCATCACGGACAATGCGATCATTCCATTAAAAGAAAGGGTGGCCGATCGGTTTTATGACCCGCTGAAAAGATTGTTCAGGCTTTTCAAAAAGAAAAACTAACTTGGTTTAGAGCAGTTTGAGACCTGCAAATCATAAAAGCATGTTTCAGTTTAAGCCCATTTCAAAAGAGAGCATCCCAACCGCATTAGAAAAAGCGGAACGGTACAGGCTGCTGGGCGAGCCCATGCTGGCCGAGAGCATTTGTCATGATATTTTAGCGGCCGACCCACATAATACAAAGGCCATCATAACCATGCTGCTGGCTATCACCGACCAATTTGGTTCATCTGCAGCATCCCAGCTCGATCTTGCCAGGCAGTTGGTTTCAAAACTTCCGGAAGAATATGACCGGGAATATTATTCGGGGCTTATCTGCGAAAGACAGGGCATTTCCAAACTGGGCAAACATATGCACCAGGGTGGATTTTTTGCTTATGAATGGTTGCGTGATGCCATGGAACATTATGAAAAAGCAGAAGCTATTCGCCCGCCGGGAAAAGATGATGCGATACTTCGATGGAATACCTGCGCGAGGCTGATCATGCGTCATAATTTGAGCCCGGGGGATGAGAAGTATGTAGAACTCCCATTAGAATAAAATACCCAAATACCAAATCCCAAATTCAGCTGGTGCGGGCAAGCCTGAAATCTGAATCAAATAGGGTTGAACCACGAAGCCACAAAGCGCACTAAGTAGTAAGAAGAAATAGGCTTAGTGATTCCTGGAGTCTACGAGCCTTTGTGGTTTAGTGCTTGGAAAAGAACATTATCTTTAAGAACAGCCACATCCCATGCGAAAGTCTCTTTTTATTTCATGCCTCCTGGCAATTATTTGCTTCATCTCGCAAGCCCAAACGCAGGCTGAGCAACCAGGAAGAACGTATGCACTGGTTGTGGGCATTGCGAATTATGAGAACCGGAACATACCCAACCTGAATTATTCCAACCGGGATGCGCAACTCTTTGCTGAATATCTCCGTTCCGCAGCCGGTGGTTCAGTGCCAGGGGATAATATTCGTTTGCTGATCGATACGAATGCAACGACAGCAGCAGTATACAATTCACTGGATTGGCTTAAAACAAAATGCGAAGAAGACAAAGAAGAATTTCCCGGTGCAGTGAATACTGTGTATTTCTATTATTCGGGTCATGGAGATCTTGAATCCCAGTTCTTCAGCCAGCTCGGTTATTTGCTTTGCTATAACACACCGGCTAATAATTATCGCAACAACGCAGTGAGATTGGAAGACCTGAACGATTTTGCCAATAAACTTTCTGTCGACCTGGATGCAAAAGTGATCATGATCACCGATGCCTGTCATTCTGGAAAGCTGGCCGGAAGCAATAATGGCGGGACGCAATTAGTAGGGAGGGCTTTAAGCCAGGCCCGCGCAAAAGAGATCCGCATCTCGGCCTGCCTGCCAGATCAACTGTCTTACGAAGACGCCGCCTGGGATGGTGGACGCGGCGTCTTCTCTTATTATCTATTGAATGGATTGAAGGGACTGGCAGATAAGAATAGCGATAAAAGCATTACACTCCAGGAAATAAGATCTTTTCTTGAAACCAGCTTCTCAACGGATGCCACGTTGAAAAAGGAAAACAAAAAACAAACGCCCGTCCTGAAAGGAAACCAGGATTCCCGCCTGGCTATTGTACATCCGGAAACATCTGTTGCCGTACAACAGCTCACTATGCCGGCTGTTGTTCAATCCGACCGGGATTATTTTTTCAGCTTACTTAATAAACGGGAATTACTGGAAGAGCTGGACTTTAAAATTCTTGCAGGATTAAAACATGAAAAGCTCTTTGAGAAACTGATCAACCAACTGTCCTGGCTCGAAGACAGCTCGATCAGCATGCAAATGTTGAATGAATTTTCTAAAGTGATCATTGATGCCGGGGGGGAAGAGGTAAAAAAAATCAAGGCCCTGGATAATTATAAAGAAGCAGGGGATTTGATCAACAGGATCAGGCAAGGAATAGCAAATAATTCAGAAGGAGTTCTTGTTTTTGGTGCGACTCATGAGAATGCCCGAAACTTCATAAACAAATTAAAGGATGCGTTGCAGGTGAATGAACGAAAGATGAAAGGGATTGGTGAGCTTGTTCTATCTGACAAAGAAGTTTTGCAATCCTGCATGGAAGAACTCGTAGAAGCACTTCATAACAGCGGCCAGCATGTTATTAATCTTTATTTGCAGGGTGATGTAGCAGAATTGGAGAAAAGAGCCTATTACAATACAAAAAAAAGCCGCTACGAAGTTTACCCGGAAATGTACAAGCTAGCGCTGCAAATTGTACCAGCTGAAGTTCCGCTGTCAAAAATACTTCAGATCAACCAATATTATTTTACGGGCCTTATAACCAGGATGAAAACTACGATAGTCTCCCCGGCAGAACAAGCCAGGCTTATTGATAAGGCTTTTGAATTTCAGCAGAAAGCAATGGCGCTTGACTCAGAGCTCGCTTTTGTTCATAATGAACTTGGTATATTATATTGGGCAAAGAAAAATATTGCATCAGCCAGGCAACATTTCATCAAAGCAACTGAACTGGCGCCTGAATGGGCGATCCCATGGGCCAACCTGGGTGGACTTGCTGTAGAAACAAAAGAGTTTGAAAAAGGCATCGTTGCCGGGCTAACTGCCGATAGCCTCCAGGCTAACTTACATACCAATGCCATTCAGCAGGGGCTCTTATACCAAAAGAAAGGGAACTTTTTAGTGGCAGAAGAATATTATCGCAAAGCGGTCGATATTAATTCCCGGCATTTTTTTCCTTTTGAGGGGTTGGGTCATGTTTATATGGCAATGACGCGCTACGCTTCTGCGGATTCGTTTTTTCACGAAGCGGAAATTAGAAAAAAAGGGTATCAATTCGCACCGAATGAATTTGGGTATTTTGCTGTATTGGCCCCTTTCCATAGAGTATTACCCAAGCCCTGCCTATTTAACCCTGATGATATCAAAGACGATGATATCATCGGGCTTTTTAATTTAGCCAGGCGGGAAACTTCATTTGCCGAAGCCGAGAGAGTATATAAAAAAATATTAATTGTAGATCCGCGCAACCCACTGGCCTCTCATTATCTCGGTAAATTATATTACCGCCAGAAGAAATGGGAAGCTGCGGAAATTTTATTCCGATTTGCGATGGATTATTATTTGGGCAAAGAATTATTCAATACCTGGCTGGATTCAGTGAATGCCCGGGCAAAGTATACGTACGATAAAACAACCCGTGAATGTTTAGAGGGTTATTTCAAGATCCATCATTATTCCTGGGCCGAGGACGATTATTTTCTGGCTTCAGTCTATGAAAACTGGTCGCATTTCAATGAAGCCGAGGTGGTTTACCGCCATTTAATTGAGGAAGATCCGGAATATACGGGGGCGTATGTGAAACTATGGCGACAAATGGAAGCGCAGGGTAGGTATGATGAAGCGGAACAGCTCATCCGGAAATTCGAGTCGGTCAATGTATATCAAAAACCCGTGGAAATGACCGCATTCTACAAAAGGATGATGGAACGATTTCCCGAGGATGGGAACTGGCCATACAAATTAGGATTGTATTTGTATGATAGCGCATTTAACTCCACGTATCAATATCTCGATACTGTTATCTTTTTCCCGCTCATGAACAAGGAAGTTTATTTGGGGCTTGCAGAATATAATAAAATACACGAGGATCCGCTGATGCGACTTGATATTAACGGGAACAGGGAGCTCAATCAACTAACTGAATTGAAGGAACTTTCAGAAGGCCAGGTTGAACTTGAATTACCAGGCACCAACGAAAAGATTGTTTTGGGCAATGGACCTGTGTATGCAATTCGGCAAACAGCCATCCATTATTTTTCAAAGGCTGATAGTTTAATAAATGAAGAAACCACGCGCGCTGACATTAATTATAAGATCGGAAACCTGTATGCGCGTGCAGGTTCGTATAAAATGGCGACTCCGAATTATGAACGCGTGCTGAGTCTTGACCCCACGCACATTGATGCGCGGATGAAACTGGCAGCTGCTTACCAGTCCAATTATAAAAACCAGGCTGCGCTCAACCAGTTAAATTATTTATATGATAGCAATAAGATCAATTTCCCACAGCGTATGATCCTCGCAGAATTTTTGGCACATGAAGGGAAATTTGAAAAAGCAAAAAAACTCACTACCGAAGCCCAGGCGATCTATCCCTATGAGGTACCCGCCAGCTACGATCTGCTTGGCCGGATAAATATGTTGTCTAAAAAATACACGACGGCAATTATAAATTATCAGCGTTATCTAAAATCCAATCCAACTGATCCTGCAGTTCATTATAATATCGCGCGGCTTTATCAAAAGTCCGGGAATAAGAAGCAGGCGATGTTATGGTTGGAAAGATCTATCAGCAATGGATTTAATTATTCTTATGTATTAGCGAATGACGAGACCTGGACAACCAGTCGCAACACACCGGAGTGGAAAAAACTGATGAGAACATTAAAGAGCAAAGAATATAATTGAGTTCCCAGTTTGTCGTTTGTTGTTTATCGAACATAGTTGTTTGCTTAGACTTGCGAATCTCCAGCGGCGCATAATTTTGTAAAACCACGGCGGACACTGCCATACACGTCGCAAGCACGGGAAGACTTTTTCAATCAATTGATCTTTGGCTCGGGAGGTATTTGCTGGCAAACATTCTTTGGCTGAAACGGTAATGGGCAGACAATTCTTGCTTTTCGTATTCTCTCAATTGTATTTAACTGAGCAGTTTTCCAGATTTTTTTCCAATCTGGACTGGAAACATCTGGAGATAAGCTCTCTGCCAGGGAACCCAGGAAAAAATTAGTAAATACAGAACCTTTCACCGTATCAGCATATGCCTGCTGACCCTGGCTGGCCGCGGTGATCATCATGGATTGCCTGGGTTTCATGAATAAAGCGTATACATTGTTCCAGTTCCATTTTGGAATGGGCCCTTTCGGTTTGGGAGATGGCGGTATAGTATCTTTTTTCTTCGGAATGATCTCATCATTGCAACAATCGCCGATCACCAGGTTTAACCGCCCTCCTTTCTTGCGTACGAGGTCATAAACCGTTTCAATATTCAATGCTGAATCCCTGGGGTTTGGTCTCGGTTTTTGCCTGGGGTCCAGCATATCCATGAAAGAATATTTCATCGCTCTGCGTGCCCGGTTCGTGCTGTTCATCTCGGTAAAACCATGCCCGGAATACCAGAATACTACTATGTCGCGCGAAGTGGGTTTAAGCTTATTAATCGCCTGTAAAATATTTGTCCTGTTATACCGATCCCCATACACCGAGTCAAAAACGGGTTTTATACCAAGAAAAGCTGCCACATCAGAAAATCTGTTGAACACGTTTCTTGCATCAACCAGGGTGCCCGGGCCGATCTTTTTATCATAAGTCTGGGCTACTACCAAAACGATCAGGCGGGTTTTCTTTTCCTCAGGAGTTAAAAGGCCTCGCGGTTTGGGTCCGAAGCGGTTTTGAAAGAATGGATCTTTTTTTGTGAAATAGTTAAGCACAAACGAGGCATCCGATAGCCTGGTGTTGTCCAGCAATTCAATGGACAGAAATGGATTGCCGGCCATGGAGTCTTTTGCGTCTTTGGCTACCAGCCAGGGGTCTGCATGATCACTCATCGTATTTAGTTTGAACCAAAATGAAATGGGCTTGATCTCTCTTGTCACACCAGAGATAGAAAGCGGGGCACCACCTTCATAAATACTGATCCGATTGTCAATCGAACCAGCCGGCTTGAATGCAAACTGTTCACTTAATCTCATTTCATATAACAATCCATCCGGGCGTTTTATTCTTGCAAGTCCGGTTCCATTTTCATAGATGATCAGCATGGCATCTTCGGTCAGCGAATCGGGGGTGACAGGAGATTGGTATGTGAATCTATAATAAGCCTGCGCATCCGCAAGCAGGGCAATCATGCAAAATAACAGGGATAGGAAAAGGTGGAAGAACCTCATTCACCAGGCTTATTAATTAAAGTTAGCCCAAATCATAATTACCTGGTTGAAAGCATTTTATTTTGGCAGTCCAAGCAAGATATTGTAACATTATCAGCTAAAACGTTCAACAATGATCAAACCAATTCAACAAACTGCTTTCAGGATCATCCTCGGACTTTTCATGTTGACCTTCGTTGCGGTTGCCTGCAATAACAAATCTGAAAAGAAAACGGACACAGACACCACGAAAACGAACATGGATACATTGAAGCCAATGAAAGACACCACAATGGCAGATACTAGTCTTAAGGGTAAGCCTGTCGATGAAGGCGATTAGTCAGGAGATTTCAAAACATGATTGACCCCGACTTGTCGGGGTTTTTTTATATTAATGATGTCCCTTAGAAACAGGGTGTCCCCTGCGATGTAATAATTTATGAATGAACCATTGTTCAAACCGGTGATGCGCGGGAATTAGTAATGAAGCCATGCCTACGAAGATCAGGATCTCCAGTATAGGCGTGTGATTGGTCCATTCAGCGATCTGCGGGTGTAATAGCAGGATCAGGTATTCAAACATAAATAAAAGGCTGAGTATGCCCAAGAGCCTGATAAGTCCAACATGTATTTTCACACGGTTCAGTAACACAGTGAGCAGGAAGAGCGCCGGAATAAAAAACCCGATCATCATTAATTGCAATTGCTTGGAGCGTTTTTTCTTTGAATCAATCCGGGCTTGTTCCATTTCAATCTGGCGGAATTGCTCATTACTGGTCAAGATCTGTAATGACCGGATCCTTTCCTTGCTATTTATGGAATCATTGATCGCATGGACACGGGTCAGGTAAAAAAATGCACTGTCGATCCTTTTTGCTCGTTGATAATAGTCTTTCAGGAATTCTACTGCTTTCAATTCCTTTGTGAGGAATCCCCCTTCTTCAGCTGCAAACCAGGATAATCTCGCATAATAAGCAGCGGAATCCCGGCTGTTCATTTGGTCGAATAATTGAGCAAGTCCCAGTGCAGCTTCACTGAGCGTTTCATCATTATTTGCTTTTTTCAGGTATTCAATGGCTTCCCTGTAATTCGACAATGCTTTTTCCAGGCTTCCAAGCTTGCGGAAACTATGGCCCAACCCCGTTAACGATAAACCAATGCGATTCGCATTACCTGATCGTTTAGCTAATTCATATGACTTATTGAAATGCACGTAGGCGGAATCGGAAATATTCAACCGGTCGTATGCATCCCCGATATTCAACAGGATACTGAAGCGAAATGTATCTATATTGAAGCGGTTCATTACCGAATCCGCTTTTGCGTAGTATTCCAACGCCTTTCGATACTCATCCTGGAAAACGTAAATGATCCCAATATTCATCAATACACTGGACAGGTTGGTGGGGTTCTCTCCTTTTTCTTCCAGTTTCAGTTTTTCCAGGTTCAGTTCTAAAGCTTTTGGATAGTTGCCGATCTTAGCCAGGGAGTTAGCAAGAATGCCCAGTGACCTGGATTGCCCCTCAACATATTTTATGTCCTTTGCTAAATGAAGCGCTTGTTGAGCCGTGAGGATAGATGAATCCGGGTTATACCGGCCCATATCTCTCGCCATTTGCCACATCAATTTCACCCGGCCCGTATCCGTTTTTTCGGTCTGCAGGAGTTTTTGCAGGCTATCCACTTTATTTTTTTGAGCAAAACAATCCCATGAAAGAATAAGTAATAATGGGATAAGCAGTTGTTTTGCAAATTTCATACACAATAGTTTCCAGGTAGGATCATTTTTTCATATTCTGCTCATAAGCGACGATCCAGTCATCAACACTTACTTTTTTAATCAATTCTCCAATGAGTACATAAGGGATATCTTCTTGTTTTTTGAAACGCAGGCAACTCTTGCCCATTCCCAGTTTCTTTTTACTGTGCATTGGGAACTCTTTTTGAAACCATTTCAACAGTTCGGGCATGGCATAGAGTGCCGTGTGATAAAGCGCAATGAAATTTTTCTGTGAAGCCATGCCAACAAATGAGAGCGGCTGCTTAGGATCACAATGATAACCAGCCGGGTAAATGGAATGCGGAACACAATAGCCCATCATTCGATAACCCATAGATTCCTGGAAACCTTTCGCAAGATTTTTCCTGACCGTATCCCGCAGTTTGGCCATTGCCTGCTGGCGATCAGCGGGCAGGTCTTCCATATATTGGCCGGGGGTAGTGGCTGTTGAGATCATAAACAATTTGGTGGATTGAGTAAGTTAATCTTCTTTTTTCTTTACAACCAGGAACCAGTCATTTTCCAGGGCGAGGTAGCCATGATCATAGCAATAATTATACGTCTTGCCATTCCTGGTCGTATAATTATGTGTGATATATTTGAATTGAAAGCCAAGCCGGTTCAATTTTTCCCGGTTTGCTTTTGCGGTCTCTTCTCCATTAGGAAGAAGACTTTCAAGTATCCTGCGATTCTTTAGTAGGGCATTATTAATATTCCTTACAACCGAGCTATGATTGCCCTGGGCCTTTTGTTTATTATTATAGTTATTACGGCAATAATCATCACAGAATTTTTTATCAATTCTTCCTTTCAAAGGTTTTCCGCAAGAGAGGCATAATTTGGCTTCAGTAACCAGCGCCATAGCAAAAAGTTGGACGAGTAAGTTAAGAATAATTTATCCGCGTTCAAACGGTTTTTACCCGCTTATTTTCGGGAATAAACACTTAATCTCCGGGTATCTTTTCCCTGCGAACGCATCTTTGATTTGTCGATCGGAGACGTCACGGTTGAATGAGATAACAAATTTCATAACTATCGATCCGCCTTAGTCCCTCAGGGGTTCATAGTTCGCGGCTATAACTCCGGGCTTTGGCGGATGATGCAAAACTTAAAACTATGTATGCATTAAGAAACAAAGTGCAATTGATCGGCAACCTGGGAGCTAAACCGGAAGTAAAAGAAACAGAAAAAGGTAAGAAGAGGGCGCAATTCAGCATTGCGACCAGCGAAAGTTATCGTAATGCAAAAGGCGAAAAGGTGACAGAGACCCATTGGCATCGTGTGATAGCCTGGGGGAAGGTGGCTGAAGTGGCGGAGAAGTACCTCGATAAAGGTAGAGAAGTAGCCATTGAGGGAAAACTGATCAATCGCAGCTACACGGCTAAGGACGGTAATAAGAAATATATTACAGAAGTCCAGGCCACGGAAATGTTGCTATTGGGAAGCAAGGCATCTCAATAGGGCCATTCAGTCTTCTAAAAGCCCCGGTCATACATTATTAATGGAAAGGCCGGGGCTTAACCATTATTAATACCAGGTTATTCTGTTAGAATGGAATCATTATTGTATAGGCTATAAACAGTTACTATTAATTATTCACAATAGACTCTTATAATGTTTGTTAGATAAAAAGTTATATCTATCTTTTCAATATAATTACTACTAACCCTTATGGATTCATTGATTGACTCACAGTTCAGGCAGGTCAGCCAGCATGGCATCGCTGAAGTCAGGCAGCGATTAAGTAATGGTCAGCAGGCTTTATTTGCGTCTAAAGCCTTTAACGAGGGAGAAACAATTTCTCTTTTTTCCGCGGGTATTATATCCCCGGCTCCCACATACCTGACGGTGCAGATCGATCTGGAAAAACATATTACATTGCAACCGGAATTCCTGCAGTATATTAATCATAGCTGTGCCCCCAATGCTTTTTTTGATACCCGCAGTATGCAATTGATCGCATTGAAGAATATCCGGGTCAACGAGGAGATCACATTTTTTTATCCCTCGACAGAATGGGAAATGGCCCAACCATTTCATTGTTTTTGCGGCAGGTCTCAATGCCTTGGAGAAATAAAAGGAGCCGCATTTGTTGCTGAAAACATATTGAAACAATACCGGCTTACCCATTTTATACAACAACAACTGGCGAAACGGTCGACCAGGAAAGTAAGAGCCTGATGAAAGCAACAGAAGCCGTCATTAAATTATTCAAACCCTATAAAGTCTGGGTACTTGCGCCCCACCTGGAATCGGATGATCCAAACATTAAGTTCTACTATGACTTTACTCAAAGCATAGCTGAGTATACAAGGGTATTTACTGAATTAAGAGCAGAATGGGCATGGCAGCCCGTAACAATTGATAATTACAAAGACGTTATCAGAGAAATTGCCACCAGTAAGAATGGGAAAACTCCTTTAGTGATCAATCTTTGTGATGGGGATGAGGTTAACGGGGCGCCGGGGATATCGGTGATCCATGAGCTGGAAAAACATGGATTGATCTATACCGGATCTGATGCAGATTTTTATCGCATTACGACCTCGAAGATCCCTATGAAAAAAGCATTCAATGAAGCCGGGGTACCGACGGCCAATTGGAGAGTGATCAATGAAAAGCAGGGATCCATCCGTGGAATATGTAAACGGGTTGGCACTCCTTTGATTATAAAACCTGCGGTTTCGGGAGGAAGTATGGGAATCTCTATCAAGAATGTAGTTAATTCTGAAGAGGAGCTTACCCGCCGGGCTGTGGAGATCTATAAAGGATATAAGGGATGGAATTTGTTGGCCGATGGATTATTCGTGGAACAGTTTATCAATGGTCCCGAATTCACCACTTTTATTACCGGCTCCTACGACGATCCCGAGAATTGTAAAGTATATGAACCCGTTGAACGGGTTTTTCATGAAGCATTACCTGACAACGAGCGATTCCTCTCATTCGGCCGGCTTTGGGAATTCTATGAAGAAGAGGCGTCTTTGCCCGGAGGGGATTATTTATATGATTATAAACCGGCTCAACCTGCTCTTGTTCCGGCTTTAAAAAAACTAAGCCTCGATGCCTATGTTTCTTGTAAGGGAACAGGATATACCCGCATTGACATCCGCCAGGATACAGCTTCTGGAAAGCTATATGTATTGGAAGTAAATGCCCAATGCGGTTTAAGTGAGGATGCAGATTATACCTCGATAGGCGCCATATTAAAAGTATCTGATATTTCTTTTACCGAGGTAATCGTTGAGATATTAAAAGATGCTTTGCGCAGAAGCATGATACAAGAAACAAAACCCAGGAAAGTAAAAACAACCCGTGTTAAGAAAACAGCAAGAATAAAGTAATAGCAGGGTTATCTTATTCATCAAGTCATTATCTTAGTGATCAATGAGAGTGTGTGTTCTCCAGCCCGACTATTCCACAACAGGAGTTGATTATAAAAATTACGATCCAGCCAGGGACCTGTCACCCCTGATCCCCTCTGCTGAGGTACGCAATGTTTTTCTCAACAAGCTTACCACCTTTAAGCAACTGAAAGAATTAGGGAAGCAGAACTTTGATGTGTTCGTGAACCTCTGTGAGGGCTATCTCGAATGGGAGATCCCATCTATTGATGTTATTTATTCCCTGGAATTACTTGACCTTCCTTTTACAGGGCCTACCACAAAGCTGTACGATCCCCCCAAGGAATTGATGAAATACCTGGCATATTGTGAAGGAATAAAAACCCCGGGCTATGTGTTGATCAATAAACCCCAGGATATCATTGAGGCAGTAAAACATCTCGAATATCCATTGTTCGTAAAACCCGCAAAGGCCGGGGATAGTCTCGGGGTGGATGAGCATTCCCTGGTGAATAATAAAAAAGACCTGGCGCAAAAAGTGGAAGAAATTTTTGCTGAATATGGCCCCCTGCTGGTTGAAGAATATATAGACGGGCGTGAATTCACCGTATTGGTGGCAGCGAATGCAGACGGGAAGACTTGTACTGTTTTCAAACCTGTGGAGTATGTTTTTCCTGTGGGAAAATCTTTTAAAACCTATTCCTTAAAAACCTCCGAGCTCCACCCGGATTGTAATATTCCCTGCAATGACCCGGAGCTTGAAAAGCAATTACGGTCAGCTACTGAAAGGATCTTCAATGGATTTAGTGGCGTTGGTTACGCTCGACTGGATTTCCGGGTGAATGAGAAAAAGGAGATCTATTTTCTTGAGATCAATTTTACCTGTTCGGTATTTTATAAAGACGGTTATGAAGGGTCAGCCGATTTTGTTTTAAAATTTGACGGGATTGGGCAGGCCGGGTTTTTAGAACATATTATCGAAGAAGGGATTGCGCGCCATAAGAGGAGCAAAAAACCTTATGTTATGAAAGGCAATGCAATCGCTGGTTTTGGAATTCATGCAACACGGAATATTAAAAAAGGTGATGTGATCTACCAGGGCGAGGGCAAATCACAGCGCATTATTACTAAACGATACGTTGAAAAAAACTGGAGCGAAGAAGATAAACTTCATTTTCGTCGTTACGCATACCCGGTCAGCGAAGAATTATATATGTTATGGGATGAGGATCCTTCGAACTGGGCACCACAAAATCATAGTTGCGAACCCAATTCAGCTTTTGATGGGTTGAATGTCGTAGCTACCCGATCAATAAAACCGGGAGAAGAACTCACGCTGGATTATACTCAATTTCTGGACGAGAACATGGAGCCGTTTCAATGTCATTGCGGAACCTCTAAATGCAGAGGGTTGATCATGGGTAAAAAAAATAATTCACTTACCATGAGGGAAACGCAGATAAAGGTTGAGGTATAGATTTAGATTGAGGACGAGTCACCGCCCCATATACACCATCAATATCTGCACATCACTTGGATTGATCCCTGAAATACGGCTGGCCTGCCCCAATGTGCGGGGCTTTATTTTGGTAAGTTTTTCGCGGGCCTCATTTCCCAATGAAATGATCTTGCGATAATCAAAAGTTTCTGGAATAACTAAGTCTTCCAATTGCGACATTCTTTGCACGAGTTCTTTTTCTTTTTCGATATATACATCATACTTCACCTGGATCGAAGCTTGTTCGAGCTCTTCATCACTATAATTTTCTAATTCCTTTTTCAGCTTCGGTAATTCACTAACTAATTGATCCAATTCAATATCGGGTCGCAACAATATTTTTTGGGCTTTTTGTTTTTCAGAAATTTTTGAAGAGCCAATTCTTTCAAAGAATTCATTAATCTCATTCGGCTCGATGGACATTTCCTGCAATGAAGTTTTGATCTCTTCAACCGCAGATCTTTTCTTTAAAACTTTTTCCATTCTTTCTTGCGAAGCCAGTCCCAGGCGATAACTTCTTTCCGTGAGTCGCAGGTCTGCATTATCTTGTCGAAGCAGGGTGCGATATTCTGCTCTTGAGGTGAACATGCGATAAGGCTCTTGCGTTCCCTTGCTGATCAGATCATCAATGAGTACGCCGATATATGCCTCGCTCCTTTTTAAAATAAATGCTTCTTGTTCCCGAATTGTTTGATGAGCATTGATGCCAGCCATCAATCCCTGGCAAGCGGCCTCTTCATAACCGGTAGTCCCATTTATTTGACCAGCGAAAAATAGATTTTTAATGAGTTTTGTTTCCAGCGAATATTTCAATTGCATGGGTGGGAAATAATCGTATTCAATGGCATAACCCGGGCGGAACATTTTGGCATTTTCAAAGCCCGTTATATTACGAAGGGCTTCGTATTGCACTTCTTCGGGTAAAGAAGTTGAAAAACCATTAACATAGATCTCCACTGTATTCCAACCTTCCGGTTCAATAAATAATTGATGTCTTTCTCTTTCTGCAAAGCGATTGATCTTGTCTTCAATGCTTGGACAATACCGGGGCCCTACCCCGTCGATCCGGCCAGCGAACATCGGACTTCGATCAAACCCGGTTTTCAGGATCTCGTGAACTCGTTGATTAGTGTATGTTATCCAGCAACTTCTTTGTGTTGCAGGCTTTGGGGTTTCAGTGAATGAAAAACCGGTAATTTCCTCATCCCCTTTCTGCTCTTCCATTTTGCTGTAATCCAGGCTTCTACCATCAACCCTGGGCGGTGTTCCGGTTTTTAATCTATCCGATTCAAAGCCGAGGCTAACTAACTGTTCTGTAATTCCTGTTGCTGCTTTTTCCGCCATTCTTCCCCCACCAAAATTCTTTTCACCAATATGAACGATCCCATTCAGGAAGGTTCCATTTGTCAGAACAACCGCTTTTGCATTTATTTCATGACCCAAACCAGTTACAACGCCTGTCACCTGACCATTTTTCACAATCAGCGATTTAACCATGTCCTGGTAAAAATCCAGATTCTGGGTTTGTTCCAGCATCTCTCTCCATTTCTGGGAAAACATCATTCGGTCGTTCTGTGCCCTAGGACTCCACATAGCCGGACCTTTTGAACGATTCAACATTCGGAATTGGATCATTGAAAGATCTGTCACGATACCCGAATACCCCCCGAGTGCATCAATCTCCCTGACTATCTGACCTTTAGCGATTCCTCCCATAGCTGGATTACAGCTCATTTGAGCAATGGTCTGCATGTTCATTGTGATAAGCAATACCCGCGAACCCAGATTTGCGGCCGCCGCCGCCGCTTCACAACCTGCATGGCCAGCGCCTACTACTATAATATCATATTGGGGAAACATAAAACGTCTTCCAAAGGTACGACTAAACACCCGTTTATATATAGTATTGAAATTCAGCGAGAAAGACGAATTTCACGTGGAACCCATCTTTTAAATCGTTGTAAATGAGCGTCTTCCAGGGAATGAATTAGGGTTTGCTCTTTCCTTGTCTTATCATTAAATCCGCATAGATGCAAAGCTCCATGAATCATAACTCTGAGAAGCTCTTTGCTGAAGGAGGTCTTTTCGGTAAAGGCATTTTCCTTTACCCGATCAATACTTATATAGATCTCCGCATTTATAGATTTCTCTTCTGAGAGATCAAAAGTTAGAATATCGGTGAGATAATCGTGATCGAGGTATTTTTTATTGAGTTCTAATAATCTACGGTCAGTCGTGAAAATGTAGTTTAGCTTTTCAAGCGGGGTTTTTTCAAGCCTGAAGACACTCTCAATGAATTTTTTGATTTGCGAACGATGTCTAAGCGTGACAGGCACTTCAAAAAAAAACCGCAGTTTTGGATAACCCTTAGGCATAATTTCAAAATTCGTAAACTATCCAATTCAGCCAAGGGTAGTTTTGTAATAAATAGGAAAATGATTCTCAGGCTTTCACAGCTAAGACCGGGTCAGGGGGGCGTTATCCAGGAATACCAGGACCAGGAGATCTTTTTAAAATTAATGGAAATGGGCTGTCTGCCAGGTGAATCTGTGATCGTAGAACAGGTAGCTCCATTAGGAGACCCTATTTCCGTGCAGATAGCAGGCTATCGACTGAGCCTGCGTTTGAGTGAAGCCGAAAACATTCTTGTAGACGTAAATAATTGACAATCAATTTATTAATGAAAATTGGTCTTTATTTCGGCTCGTTTAACCCCATTCACGTAGGTCATTTGATCATCGTTAATTACGTTCTGAATGAAACAGAGCTGGAAAAAGCCTGGTTTATCGTTTCTCCTCAAAACCCATTCAAAAAAGAACAACAATTACTCAACGAGTATCACAGGCTGGCCTTAGTCAGAATCGCCGTGGAGGATGACCCAAGAATCAAAGCTTCAGATATTGAATTCAGTTTACCCACCCCATCTTATACAGTTGATACGTTGACTTATTTAGAAGAAAAATATCCAGAGCATGCGTTTAGTCTGATCATGGGCAGTGATAGTTTTCAGAATCTCCATAAGTGGAAAAATTATGAGGTGATCGTGAAAAATTATCCAATCTATGTTTACAAACGCTTTGGATTTGAAGTCAATAACGCTATAGGGGCAAAGCTGAATGAATTAGATGCTCCACTTTTACAAGTTTCCGCAACACTGATCAGGCAATACCTGAGGGAAAAAAAATCTGTTCGTTATATGGTCCCTGATAAAGTGCTGGAAGAAATTGAAAAGGGAGGATATTACCGCAAATGATCAAAAGATAAATCCGAGTAACAGGCATGCCAATACAATCAGGGGAGAAGCGATACGAGTATAATTCAGCAACAAGAAAGTTCCAAGTATCACAGCGACATTGATCACGCTGATGGTCTTGAATTCGGTGATCGAAATATCTTTCATTATATAGAGAGTCGAGGCAAACATAATCCCCACCACAACCGCGTTGATCCCTTCGAGTGAACGATAGACCGCTGCATATTTTTTCAAATTATGCCAGATGGGAAAAAAGAAAAGAACTAATAGTGCGCTGGGCAGAAAAATAGCAATGGCTCCAATGATACAGCCGATCACCTGCATGACAGGACCCATATCTTTTAAAGCCATTCCTCCTGCAAAAGAAGCAATGGAAAAGACCGGACCTGGCACAGCACGCACGATACCCATGCCGGTATACATATCTTCTTTATCGATTTTAACTTTATTCGGATCTTTTTGTTTCACCACTTCAGGTCTTACGCTGAATTGTTCATACATCATTGGCATCAATACATGGCCACCACCAAATACCAGGCTCCCCATACGATAAGTGTTTTCAAAGAGATTGATCGGTTTCCTATTGGGCCAGTCATTTTTCCTGGCTGTTTCACTAATAAATCCAGCAACAATAAAAACGATCCCGAATAACCAGAAATTCCACCATTTGATCTTTTTTGGTTTCCGCTCCACCTGTGGGATACGTTTGCGGCTGAGATTGGTACTTAATCCTCCCAGTACGATTAACAGGGGGAATATCCATGGTTGTTTGAAAAGTAAATACGTAGCAAGTGCGCTAATAACCATAATGATCCAGGTGATCGTGTTCCGGATAGCATGAGGAAACGCGGCTACTGCCGCGTACATTAAAAAGCCAACTGCCATGGGTGGAATAAATTTGAAAATATCTGTTTCAAGTGCCTTTTTGTCTATGTAATGGAGTAAAAAAGAAAGCGCACCCATCATGATGCAGGCGGGCAGGATCCAGATAATGAGCGTGAGTACTGCCAGCGTAACACCCCCTCGTTTATATCCAATAAGTGTCAATGTTTGGGTGGATGAGGCGCCTGGAAGTAGCTGGCAAAACGCATTGTATTCGATCAATTCCTGTTCGGTAACATAAGGCCGCCGGTTTACAAAGGTTTTCATCATCATGCCGAGGTGAGCCTGGGGTCCCCCGAATGCTGTCAAACTATGCAGGAACACAGCCTTTAAAAAAGGGATATGGCGAAGCAGCATGGTTGCTTAAATATAAATGAAAAAAGCTACAAGCTACTGGCTGCAAGCTTCCTGCGGTCGCCGAAGGCTTGCTTCAGGCGAGCAAGCTGGGCTGTAAGCTTTGAGTTCTGAGCGTTGAGCTATGAGCTTCAAGCGTTTTACGGAAGATATCATTCAAGAGGAGAAATTGAGAGGCGTTTCCTTAAATTCACATAAAATCATGTAATGCGAAAATTTCTCCCAGTACTTTTCCTGGCTCTCACGCTTTATGCATCTGGCCAGGATGAAAATGCCAAATTGAAACTAAAAGCCGATGCATTAGCGAAAGGGATTGAAACGAAATGCATAAGCTGGAGAAGGGATATTCATCAAAACCCGGAATTGGGGAATCGTGAATTCAGGACTGCAAAACTGGTGGCTGATCATTTACGAAAGCTGGGCATAGAAGTAAAGGAGAAAGTTGCTAAAACCGGAGTGGTTGGTATTTTAAAAGGAGGAAAGCCCGGGCCAGTTATTGCATTGCGGGCAGATATGGATGCGCTGCCCATTGTGGAAAGAGTTGATCTTCCATTTAAGTCAACAGCAAAGTCCGAATATAATGGGGAACAGGTAGGAGTAATGCATGCTTGCGGACATGATACTCATGTAGCGATGCTGATGAGTGTAGCAGAGATCCTGAGCAGCATGAGATCCGATCTGAAAGGAACGGTGAAGTTTATTTTCCAACCGGCTGAAGAAGGACCACCGGCAGGAGAGGAAGGTGGAGCCCCTTTAATGGTAAAGGAAGGAGTGATGGAAGACCCTAAGGTAGATGCGATCTTCGGTTTGCATATTGAATCAAATATCGAGGTCGGCAGGATCGAATATAAACCCGGGGCTTTTATGGCGGCATCGGATTGGTTTGATATCACCGTGAAAGGCAAGGGGAGTCATGGTTCTCAGCCCTGGCTGGGAGTGGATCCCATTGCGATCTCGGCACAGATAATAGATGGGTTGCAAATGATCGTAAGCCGGCAGTCAGAATTGACAAAAGCACCGGTGGTCATTACCGTGGGAAAGATTAACGGGGGCGTGCGAAATAATATTATACCTGAACAATGTAATATGGTCGGAACGATCAGGACGCTGGACAGTAAAATGCAGGAAGATGTGCATGAAAGGATAAAACATACGGTAAAGAAGATCGCTGAAGCGGGAGGAGCCACAGCTGATGTAGCTATTCATACAAAAACACTCGTCACATACAATGACCCGGCACTGGTTAAAAAAATGATACCCTCTCTTCAATCTGCAGCTGGAGAAAATAAGGTCATCGAAAGAAATTGGGTGACAGGAGCCGAAGATTTTTCTTATTATGGGAAAAAAGCGCCAGCATTCTTTTTTTATTTAGGCGGAATGCCAAAGGGGAAAGATCCTTCCAAAGCGCCTCCGCATCATACGGCTGATTTTTTTATCGATGAGGAAGGAATGCAAACCGGGATCAAAGTATTCTGTCACCTCGTGATTGACTATATGAATTCGAAATAAAAATGAGATACTGCATTTGTGTATTGACAATAGTTCTGTCCTCTATTATTGCTCATTCCCAGAAGATTGACAAGAAACTTGAGAAACAGGTATTCGAACAAATAAAAAATTACAGGGGTGATATTGGGATTTTCATAAAGGATCTAAGAACGGGGAAGGTAGTCGCTATTCATGCAGATACCATTTTCCCAACCGCAAGCATTGTTAAAGTCCCGATCCTGGTTGGAGTAATGGATAAAATAGAAAAGGGTGAGCTGAATTATAACCAAGAATTGATTTACAAAGATTCCCTGTTGTATGCAGGAGTTGATATCCTGGGTTCATTCAAGCATGGTGAAAAGATCGTGTTGAAAAAAGTGGTCATGCTGATGCTGACCACCAGCGATAATACGGCCAGCCTCTGGTTGCAAAGTTTAGCTGGAAAGGGAACGAGGATCAATGAAATCCTGGATAGCCTGGGCCTGGTTCATACAAGAATTAATTCCAGAACTCCCGGCCGGGAGAATAATCGGACTCAATATGGCTGGGGTCAAACGACACCGAGAGAGATGGCGATGTTATTCGAAAAGATCTATCGACACGAAGTGATCTCGCCGGCTTCCAGTGAAAGGATGTTGCGTTGCCTGGGAAGAAATTACTGGGATGAGCATGAAGCCATCTCGATGATACCACCGACGATTGAGGTTTTTAGTAAAAATGGTTGTGTAGATGCTTCGAGAAGCGAAGTGTTATTAGTAAATGCGCCAGGCAATCCTTATATACTTTCGATTTTTACCAAGAATAATGCAGATAAGAGTTGGAAGCATGAGAATGAGGCCTGGACTCTCGCCAGGAATATTTCAATGCTACTTTGGAATTATTACAGATCCCGGTAAGGGTTTATTTGAACTACGAAAACCCTAAGGCACGAAGAGACACGAAGGGAGTTATAAAATCTTTGTGAGTTTTAGTGTTTTTGCGACTTCGTGTTCTATAACTATTTAAACAATTGGTAAACAAGCAAACTCATTACATAAGCCAGACCGGTCATATAGATAAGTTGGATCAGCGGCCATTTCCAGGTCCTGGTTTCCCTCCGAACGATTGCTAGTGTACTCATGCATTGCATGGCAAAAACATAAAAGATCATTAAGGATAAACCGGTTGCGAGGTTGAATACAGGTGTGCCATCCGGGCGTTTGGAAGCTTTCATTTTTTCTTTTAATAACAAACTGCCTTCTTCATTTTCCCCGACACTGTAAAGGGTGGCCATGGTTCCAACAAACACTTCACGCGCTGCAAAGGATGTGATCAAAGCAATACCGATCTTCCAGTCAAATCCCAGCGGAGCAATTGCAGGCTCGATTGCTTTTCCAAGTCTTCCTGCATAAGATGATTCCAGTTTTGCTGTCTGGAGTTGTTGGTTCAATTCAGCCTTGTTTGCCCCCGGAGCTGATTTATATTGTTCATAACGTTCAGTGACCCGCTGCATCGTATTTCCTGGGCCAAACGAACTTAACCCCCAAAGAATAAGGCTGATCACCATGATCACCTTTCCTGCATCGGTCACAAATATCCTGGCCTTATGAATCATCGTGGTCAGGATATTCGCCCACCTGGGTGAACGATAGGTAGGAAGTTCAAGAATGAAAAAACTTTTCTCTTTTATCCGGATGAACCACTTAGCGATATAGGATACGACCAACGCCATAAGCAATCCTAATAAATACAGTCCCATCATGACGAGTCCCTGCAATCCCAGGAATCCAAATAAATAAGTTTGAGGAATTACGAGACCGATCAAAATCACATACACCGGTAATCTCGCGGAGCAACTCATGAGGGGTGTGATCAAAATGGTAAGTAAACGCTCTTTTCTATTTTCAATATTTCGGGCGCTCATGATGGCTGGAACTGCGCAGGCAAATCCGCTGATCATGGGCATCACGCTTTTCCCATTCAAACCAACCGCTCTCATCAGCCGGTCTGAAAGAAAACTAATGCGGGCCATATAGCCAGTATCTTCTAGCAAAGTGATCAATCCAAATAAGATCATGATCTGAGGAACGAACATGAGTATCCCGCTTAAGCCGGCAATCACTCCATTGATCAGGAGGTCCGACCAACGGTTATCCGGAAGTGAAATAGCTAATGACTGGCTGAGTTTAGCAAAACCCAGATCGATCCAATCCATCGGGTATTGCGCCAGCCAGAATACAGATTGAAATAGCAGGAACAAAACAGCCAATAAGATTACATAACCCCATTTCCTGTGCAGCAGAATATTATCCAATCTTTCTGTAAATAACGTTTTTTGAACCTGGTCAGGTTCCGATACAGCCTGCTGCATGATGTGTTTGATCTTTCCATAGCGCTGCAGGATCTCTTCAGCTTGTGTCTTTGTATGGTTGAATTGATTTTTTTGCTCAATGTTTTCGATCTTTTCCTGGAGCTTATCATCCAGGTCAAATGATTCATGATTGATCAGGTAATGGATAGCCCTGTAATTGCTCAAATGAGGAATAAGTTGATGAATATCATCAACAGATGCAGAAGCTAACTCTCTTGAGTCAATAAAATCTCTCACAGGCGATTGATACAAATGCTGAGCGGTTTGTTCAATGGCTTTTTTCAGAAGGACCATACCCCTGTTTTTTCTTGGATTCACGGCAACAACAGGCACTCCAAGCTCCCGCTCGAGTTCGGCAATATTTATCTTGATGCCTTTGCGCTTGGCAATGTCCAGCATGGTCAGCGCGACGACAACAGGGATCTTCAAATCAATGATCTGGGTACAGAAAAGCAGGTTTCTTTTAAGATTGCTGGCATCCGCTACTACTACCACTACATCCGCTTTCAGGTCTTTGTCCAGGTCAAGCAACACTTTGTAACTAACCCATTCATCAACCCGGCGGGGATATAGACTATACGTTCCGGGGAGGTCGATGATCTCTGCGGTCATATCAGGCGAGAGCCGGGTTGAACCGATCTTTTTATCAACCGTAACTCCGGGAAAATTCCCAACGCTCTGGTTCATCCCGGTAAGTGCATTAAAAAGCGAACTCTTGCCGCTGTTTGGATTACCTACCAGCGCAATATGGAGTTTATTCTTTTTCAATTTTTTCAGCCTGCAAAACTAACCTCGTGACCGGTTTGAACCTTACGATATGCGATTTTTAACCACCGCTTTCGGTAAAGTTTAACGGAAAAATGAATTTCCTTCCTAAAAGAAGAAACGACGCTTTATACCTTTGCAGCATTCAAGGAGTTATTATGATTTTTTACCGGTTCCTGGTCGTGTTTGCACTTATATTCTTATCCTGTACTGCGCCCAGGAAGACAGCCAGCGATAATACCAGGCTTCAACAAAATTTAAAAGAACATATCAGTTACCTGGCAGATGATAAACTGGAAGGAAGAAGAACGGGGACAGAGGGAGAAAGACTGGCCAGGGAATATATCAGGGATCAATTTGAAACGGTCGGACTGAAAGCAATGGGACCAGATGGTTATTTCCAGGCTTTTGAAATTAATGACGGAAAAGAAATGGGCCCGGATAATTTTTTAAACATAAATAACGAGAATCTACAGCCTGGCAAGGATTATTTTGTTTTTCCTTATAGCCCGGATCTTAAGCTTGAGGCTTTACCATCTATTTCAGTCAACGAAGCTGAAATGCCCTGGTTTTTCGATCTTAAAGAAGTGCTGGAAGACAATAAAAGCAATCCTCATTATGATTTGAATGAATGGATCGCGACTCATGCTCGTTCTGCCAGTCTGAAGGGAGCATCCGCTATTATCTATTATAATAGCTCTTCCATTCCTGATAATCTATCCTTCAATCCAAAAGATCGTCGTGAAAAACTGGAAATCCCGGTATTGTATGTTTCCGCACAGGCGGCTAAAAAATATTTTTCCGATCCATCGGCAAGCCTGCATTTTAAAATGAAAGTAGATATTGATGAGAAAAAAAGAAAAGGTCATAATGTGCTCGGGTATATTGATAACAATGCGGACAAAACGGTTGTGATCGGGGCTCATTTCGATCACCTGGGTTATGGCGAGGATGGGAATTCAATGATCCGGAATATTGAAAATCCGGGAATACATAATGGAGCGGATGATAATGCGAGTGGAACTGCCGCGCTCATTGAACTGGCGAGAATGTTGAACACTTCGAATTCCGGAAACAGCAATTATTTATTCATTGCCTTTTCGGGAGAGGAGCTGGGACTGTATGGTTCAAAATTTTTTACAGAAAATCCTACCATTGACCTGCGCAAGGTGAACTACATGATCAATATGGACATGGTGGGCCGATTAAATGATAGTTCGAAAATGCTGACCGTGGGTGGTTTTGGAACATCGCCACAATGGACCAGCCTGGTTAATCCCTCGGCGAACCTGCCTTTTCGCATTCGTATAGATTCAAGTGGCACAGGCCCCAGCGATCATACATCATTTTATCGTAAGGACATACCAGTGCTGTTCTTTTTTACGGGTTTGCATACAGATTATCATAAGCCCTCTGACGACGCGGATAAAATCAATTACCAGGGACAGGCAGATATCGTTAATTACATTTATGACCTGGTCCGTGCCACTGAAAAGCTGGATCATAAACTTGTATTTACTAAAACACGCGAGTCGCAAACCGGAACCACTACCCGGTTTAGTGTTTCATTAGGTATTATGCCGGATTATACATTCAGCGGGGCTGGAGTAAGAACAGATGGAGTGACTGAAGGCAGGCCAGCCGCTAAAGCGGGTTTGAAGGTTGGGGATATTATCATTCGGATTGGTGATCACAAGATCAATTCTTTGGAAAGCTATATGCAGGCGCTTGGAAAGTTTAAGAAAGGAGACAGAACTGTAGTCGAGTTCAAAAGGGGAGGAGACACATTACAAGCGAATGTTGAATTTTGAGAAAGTGTTCCTGAGGGGGGCTGGGGGCTCCAATAATTCTTTCGCGCGACGGCGCAAAGACCGCCACGGAGCGCCGTTGCGAGCGTGGCGCGAAATAAAAAGGGTGCAAAAATCTCGTAACACTTAATTTTATTCTCCCTGAATTTGTATTTTGTATTGAATATCAATTATGGCAGATCGCGGCACCAAACTACTGCTGAATACCAAAGAGCTTACTGATGAATTTTTTGAGGATACCCGTCTCCTGGGTATCATGGCACCGATCAAGGACTATCAATTTTGCTGGCAGGTAAACAGCACGCTTGGGATGGATTTCAGGATCAACAACGAGATCGAGATCCAGCTGACCCGGAAAAAAAGGAATTATTTTTTTGCTGTGTATGAATTCAATGAACCGACCGGTTCCCTGTCACATTATATTTATAATAACCAGTTTGACGGAGAATATTTATTACCCGAGTTCAGGCATTTAGATTTTTTATGGTTGATGAAAGGGGATCATGTTGCTACTGAACGTGTACTTCATACGATCCAGTTTCTAAAGACGGTGAGTGGAGTTCAGTTGGTATTGGAGTTGACTAATGAAAAGATTAAGAATAAAGAGCATCTTGTTTTTTGAGAAACCGAAATTGTGAAACGTGAGACGAGAGACGTGAAAGAATGTGTCCTAAAAAAAATAAATCGTAAATCGTAAATCCCCGCCTGACCGATGTCAGTCGGGCAGGGTAACTCGTAAATCGCATATCTCCGATGTGGGAAGAAAAAGATAATAAGCTATACAGGAAATTCCAGTTTAAGGATTTTAATGAAGCTTTTGCTTTTATGACCAGAGTGGCCATGGAAGCGGAGAAAATGAATCATCATCCATTATGGACGAATGTGTGGAATACCGTGGAGATCTGGTTGAGTACACATGATGCGGGGGATGTAGTTACGGAAAAGGACAAGAAACTTGCCGTTAAAATAGATAAATTGTTGAATTGAGATTCAGGTTGAGATTTTTTTCTTGTCTGTTATGCTTCGAGGGCCTCAGCATGACAACGATGTCACCCTGAGGCTCTCGAAGGGTGACTAATTCATGCCTGTTGCCAGCACAATACTTATGATCCGGCCGGCTAGTTTTGGATACAATCCTGAAACAGCTGCGAATAATTTCTTCCAAAATAAGATTGCGCTTACCCAGCCAGAGATCCAGCAGAAAGCGCTTTGGGAGTTCGATAATATGGTGAATGTTCTGCGCTCGAAGGGCATTCATGTCATTGTGGTGGAGGACACCGAATTGCCAGCGAAGCCAGATGCCATTTTCCCGAATAATTGGATCAGTACTAACCCGGAGGGAAAGATATTTGTTTATCCCATGTACGCGCATAGCCGGCGAGCCGAGAAAAGAGAAGATATAATTAAAATGCTTTCCCGGGAATTTCAGGTGAATGATGTACAGGATTGGAGTGAATTCGAAGCTGAGGGTAGGTTCCTGGAAGGAACCGGGAGCATGGTAATGGACCATGAAAATAAAATGATCTATGCAGCTGTCTCGGAAAGGACCAGCCTTCCTGTATTGGAAAAATTTGCTGCCGCTAATGACTACCAGGCAGTGGTATTTCTTGCAACAGATAAAAATGGAAAGCCGATTTATCATACCAACGTGGTAATGACACTGAATGATACTTTCGCCATTCTTTGCGAAGAGGCAATAGAGGAAGAGTGGGAGTTGATCGCCGTGCGACAGATCCTGGAATCAACTGGGCATATCATTATACCGATCACCCGCGCCCAGATGCATTGCTTTGCCGGGAATATGCTTATGTTGAAGAATGACAAGAACGAAAATTTCCTCGTGATGAGCCAGGCCGCTTTTGATTGTTTGCAGTCTGAGCAAAAACTGATGCTGGAGGCTTATGCGCAGTTATTGCCAATATCGGTATCAACCATAGAAGAGGTAGAGGGAGGAAGCGTAAGATGCATGATAGCAGAGATATTCTTAAAGGAGAAAAGTTAATCCAAGTTTGTCATGCCGGACTTGTCTGCCCCGGCGCAAGTCGGGGATCCGGCATCTCTAAGAGAATAACATAGATTCCGGGTCGGAACCCGGAATGACATTCTATAATATACTTCGCTGTTTGAATAACTCAAGGTGATGTTCATTGTGATGAATAGTGAAAAAAAGCATCTCGCGCAATGTGAGTTTTCCCAATAAGGGATGCGGTAAGATATATTTGTCCAAATCTTTTTCTGACTGCCTTTTGATCTTCCGGATGAGTTTCTGTTTTTGTAATTCATAAGTTTTAGTCAGCGAATCTTTTTGTTCGAAGTGGATTGCTGGAGGTATAAATCTTCCGCTTGCGCGACCGCCTTCTGATAGTCTTATTTTGTATTTGGCTACCAGTTCATCATAACCTTTGGACGGGCGATTAGCCAGGCCAAATTTCCATTTGAGAATGAACTTGGGAAGCCCGTAGGCTAGCTGTAAAGGTTTGATGGAACGGATCAGGTGACCCAGGTTTTGACCTGCGCTCCATTTACCATCTGGTGTTGCTTCGAATTGGTCTTTCCCCAGGGAGCTGATATAATTGTTGAATGCATCGACTTTTTCGGTTAATGCAGAGATGATCTGGGATTTGTCGTTTATTTCCATATCTAGTATTTCACGCCACGTCGCAAAGGACGCCACGCGAAGTCGCTAAGATTTGACGCCACGTCGCAAAGGACGCCACGCGAAGTCGCTAAGATTTCACGTCACGGCGCTAATCCCTCGCCAAGCTTAGGACGTTGCGTTAGCCTAGAAAGCCGAAAAGGTTAAACGTTGCGTCGTCGCGCCTTTGCGTGAAACTATTTTTTAATTTCAATATATTTTTCACCTTTTTGTTTTAATCTACCGATCGGTTCGATAAATTGATTCAATCCCGATTCTTTTAGTAACGTGATAATTTTATCTGTTGCTTCTCTCTTAACACTAAATAACAACCCTCCATTGGTCTGCGGATCAGGGAGTAGAGTAAAGGCCTCCATGATATTTACCCCTTTTTCAAATTTTACTTTATCACTGTAACTATTCCAGTTCCTTGTGGTGGCATCTGGAAAGATGCGCTGGCTGATATAGTCCTGCACGCCATCAATTTTTGGGATCTTATCATAATATATCTCGGCGCTTAAACCACTGCCTTCTGCCATTTCAAGGAGATGGCCCAGCAAGCCAAATCCAGTCACATCTGTCATGGCTGTTACTGCATCTATCTTTCCCAATTCTTCCCCGATGCTATTAAGACTGGACATCTGATTGATCATTGGAGAAAGATGGTTCGGTTTAAGCAGTTCTCGCTTTTGCGCGGTAGACAGGATCCCCACTCCCAATGGCTTTGTAAGAAATAAAAGATCTCCCACCTGGGCGGTATTATTTCGTTTTAGATTTTCTGTTGAAACCAGGCCGGTCACTGCCAAACCAAAAATCGGTTCGGGGGAATCGATGCTATGACCGCCGGCAAGTGGAATATTTGCTGAGTTACAGGTTTCCCTACCACCTTCTAATACCTGTTGAGCAAGATCAGCCGGTAATTTTTCAACGGGCCAGCCCAGGATCGCGATTGCCATCAATGGTTTTCCACCCATCGCGTAGATATCGCTTATCGAATTTGCAGCCGCTATTCTTCCAAAATCGAATGCATCATCAACGATAGGCATAAAAAAATCTGTAGTGGAAATGAGGGCAGTTCCATTGCCAAGATCGTAGACTGCTGCATCGTCTTTGGTATCATTTCCTACCAGTAAATTCTTGTTTTTATTGAGAGGAAAATTGGTTTTTAATATATCATCCAACAGTTTCGGAGCGATCTTACAACCGCAGCCGGCGCCGTGGGAGTATTGAGTCAATCTGATTGAGCCAGGAGCCTGGAGTTCGGAGTCGGGAGTCATTTAGCAAATTTCAGGAAAAGGGGGTTCACGCAAAGGCGCAAAGCCAAGACGCAAAAATTTTCATAGCGTCGTGACGCCGTTGCGAGAAATTATTTTTTTCTTCTGAATACCACCCCCGAGTTTTTCTGGTAATCTGCGCTGAAGCGGACATTGTATACATCTTCACCGTCGCGAACGACAAGCAGACCGGTGTTGGGAGGATATTTTCCGAGATTTTCTGCATAGAGGACGAGCGTGAACTCATCGTTACTGCCTTCGGACAGGTAAATGGTTTTTTTGATCGCGGAGGCTTTCAATCCCTGTTTTACCAACATAGGTTGACCATTCATATATAAACTAACCGTGTCTCCATCAATCTCCCCGTTATCATAAAGAGAAAGCTGCAAGCTGTCTGATTTGAAATTGACGGTTTGGGTAAATTCGGAATTACGTCCACCAATGCTTTTTGCAGGGGCAATGATCTCTTCCAGGCTTTTTTGTGGAGTCGTAATAGTTGCAACAACGGGTTGCGTTTCCGGTTGCTTTTTCGTTTCAACAGGAACATTGCTTTTGGCTGTCACAGTTTCTGTTTTTACCGTAATGTTTTTATTTTCTGATTTCTTTAATTCTGGGTTAGTGCGAATAACGTTTGTTTGGCTTACCGCGGGATTATTTGTTTTTACGATTTCCGATTGCGGCTTCGCAGCTGGTTTTTGCGCTACAGATTGATCGCCCGGTTGAGTTTCTGTCTTAATTTTTGTTCTTTCACGCTCAGGGATTGATTTTACCTGGGCCGTTTTATTTTCCGCATCTGTCTTCACAGGAATTTCCAGGGCGGTGGTTTTTGTGACCGAAGCATTGGTGCGAACTACATTCGTGGAGTTAATCGATGGAGTATTTATCTTCACGGTTTCCGAAGTAGGGTTGGCCTGTACATAGTTTTTATCAGCTTCCATCGCTTCAATGCCAACAGTAGATTTTTCTTTTGCCGGTCCATCTTTCACTTGCGCTATGATCCCGGCTGTTTCTGTTTTAACAGGGATCTCCAGGGCTGAGGCCTTCGATGCATTGGTTTGAGTTCGAAGGATAGTAGTATTAGAAACAGAAACAGTGTTTATTTCAACCTCATCGTTCAATCCATTTGGCGTTTTGGTCCCGGCAATTGAAGAGATCCGTTCATTTTGGATCGCGGAGAACAATTTTGCTTCTGACTCTACATCTCGCATAACCGGTTGATGTTTTTTCCTGTCTTTGTAAAAAGCAATGTCATTGGAGAGATTCAATTCTTCCAGGTGAGGGAATAATTTCGAGGCGGTCAGGTCTTTTTCTTCTGCTAAATCGATCTTACCGGTCACAGAGTAATAATGTTTCGTCTGGTTGGTCTTCCAGTTACCTGCCAAATGCCAGGTGCTGTCAACTTTGTTTCGGTAAAAGAAACTTGTCACTTTAACTCCTTTGTCCAGTTTAGTTGGGAAATTGAATGCGACGATCTCATCATCCTTCACCTCGCAGACATCCCCATTGATTGTACCCTTCACACGTTTTACAACATAGTAAAGTGTATCGTTTACGATAAATTCACTCCGGGAATAACCGAACACCTTCCCCCTATATTCTGTAAGAGCGATCTCAAAGGATTGTTCCTTGCGGATCGTGGTACTATCGTTGCTGAATGCGCCAATCCAAAGGCCGGTCAATGTTGTTTGCCCGAAAAAATAAAGAGGTGAAAAAAGAATGAGAAGTGATAGTCTAAATCTTTTCGAAGGCTGGTTTAGGATGGCGGATAAGCAGGTTGGCATTTTCAGGGGTTATGGACATGGACTCAATAGAATTTAATAACGAATTTAAGCTTTCCCGATTGTGCATCGACCGGAAATAAGCTCTATCGTAATATTCCAGCAAGATGCGGAAACTTTCTAAGGTATTTCCCTCATTCAGGAGTTGAGCAGCCAGTTTAGCATTCAATCCACCTAATTTTTCCCTGATACGATCGATCGCATCCAGCATTTTTTGTTTATCAAGCTGACCATATTCCTCGGTGATATGTCTTAATCTTTCTTCAAAAGGAATATCAAGGAAGTAAATAGGAGATTTTCTCATTGTTTTCCAGAGATCATTGGGAATGTTGACATGACCGAGGCGTTGGGATTCATCTTCTAACCAAATTGGAGATGTCGATAGTTGTTCGTGAGACGTGAAACGTGAAACGTGAGAGTTAGGCTTGAAGCTAGCAGCTTGAAGCTCGAGGCTCAGCAAGTTCTCAAACATCTCCTGCGAAGGTTGAGCGGGCATACCAATGTTACCAAAAGCAGAACCTTTGTGACAAGCGAGCTTTTCCAGGTCAATCACCTTTTCCCCTTTTTCCTGAAGAGCATTTAACGTTTCCGTTTTACCAGAACCGGTATAACCACCGAGTATCCTGAAGTGGAATGGCAGTTTGAATGTATCCAGGACATAATTCCGGAATTTTTTATAACCGCCTGCTAATGTGTACACCTGAAATCCATAGAGATCCAGTAGCCAGGCGACACCGGCGCTGCGCATGCCACCACGCCAACAATAGATATTTACGATTTTACCTGCCCGAATGACTCGGTCAGGCGGGGATTTACGATTTACGATTTCATCGTTCATATCGTAATTCCTAATTCGTAATTCGTAAATCCGCTCTGCTTCTTCAACCAGACTCTTCATCTTCGGTGCGAAAAATTCTAACCCAACCTTAATAGCGTCTTCACGGCTTTTTTGTTTGTAAGTGGTGCCTACAATTTTTCTTTCTTCGTCGGTAAATAATGGGATATTAATTGCTCCGGGGATATGAGCATGATTGTATTCGCCCGGGCTGCGGACATCTATGATGAGATGATTTTGGGAGAATTCTAAAAAGCGATCAATATTTAATTTCTCTACAGCCATTTGGAAATTACGATTTACGATTTCAGAATTACGAATTAAGTTATTTCGAAACAATAAATCGTAAATCGGAACTCGTAATTCGTAAATTTTTTAGCTATTCATACTGGCCAGGAACTCAATATTGTCCTTAGTGCCTCTCATACGCTTGAGTAATTCATTCATCGCTTCTTCAGTGTTCATATCTGTCAGGTAAACGCGAAGCAGATTCATGCGTTGAAGTACATCTTTGTCCAGTAGCAGGTCATCGCGTCGGGTAGAGGAAGCGGTGAGATCGATAGCCGGGTAAATACGCCTGTTCGACAAGCGGCGATCGAGCTGCAATTCCATATTACCCGTACCCTTGAATTCTTCGAAGATCACTTCATCCATTTTGCTGCCGGTATCCACGAGGGCGGTTGCAATAATGGTCAATGATCCCCCAAATTCAATTTTCCGGGCAGCGCCGAAGAACTGTTTTGGTTTTTGCATGGCGTTGGCTTCCACACCACCGGATAATACTTTACCGGAGGCAGGAGCCACTGTATTATGCGCGCGGGCCAAACGAGTAATGGAATCCAGGAGGATCACCACATCATGACCGCATTCGACCAATCTCTTGGCTTTTTGCAGGGCAATGGTCGAAACCTTTACGTGTTTTTCAGCCGGTTCGTCGAAGGTAGAAGCGATCACTTCAGCTCTTACGCTCCTCTCCATATCGGTCACCTCTTCAGGTCGCTCATCTACCAGCACAACCATCAAGTAACATTCAGGATGATTCTTCGCAATAGCATTCGCCACCGCTTTAAGCAACATGGTCTTTCCTGTTTTTGGCTGAGCCACGATCAATCCCCGTTGCCCTTTACCGATTGGGGTAAACAAGTCCATCATCCGGGTAGAATAATTATCGGCACCATCAAACAGGTTCAATTTCTCATAAGGAAACAATGGCGTGAGATAATCGAATGGCACACGGTCACGCACTTCTTCGGGGCTCTTATTGTTGATCGAATCCACTTTCAATAGGGCAAAATATTTTTCCCCTTCTTTGGGGGGACGCACGGCACCAAAAACAGTATCACCCGTTTTTAGCCCAAATAATTTTATCTGTGAAGGGGAGACGTAAACATCATCCGGAGATGAGAGGTAATTGTAATCGGAAGAGCGGAGGAAACCATAACCATCAGGCATCATTTCGAGTACGCCTTCGGATAAGATCACTCCATCAAATTCAATATTGAATGCCTGGTCGCGACGCGGGGGATAAAATTTATTTGCAGCGGGTGGTGCTTCCACAATTGTTTCCCCTGTCCCATCGCCATTGGATTCTTCGGTTTCCTCAGCAGCTGTCACGATCTCTTCCTGGCCTGCATCCGTTTCTTTTTCATCAGGCTTTTTCTTTCCTTTTCTCTGCTGGGCAACCTTTCCCTGGGCTGATTTTTCTTCGCTTACCTCAACAGGTTCTTCAGTTCGGGGTTGTTTCTTGATAGGCATTTGTGGTTTTTTTATCGGTTTTTTTACTTCTTCTTCACTTTCCACTACAGCTTCTTCGGTACTGATACCTGTGGAGGTTTTTATTATTCTTTTACGTTTTTGTTTATCGTCAGGCGTGGCACTTACTTTGGAGCCGGCGATAGCCTGGCTGTCCAGAATTTTATATACCAGGTCCTGCTTGTTGAGTTTTTTTGCGTTTGGGATCTTTAGTTGTTCTGCAATATCAAGCAGCTCAGGAACGAGCATGTCGTTCAATTGAAGGATATCATACATACAAATATCTTGAAGTTTAACACCGGTTCTTTGTCACCAATCTAAAGGTTGAGAACGTTTTGAGTTTATGAAAAGGATCGTAAAAAACTGGTAAGCGGGCAGAAATTGAGGGTACTTATCAGCCTGTTTCCAATGCAATAATAAGGCTAAATCCCCGAATTTAAAAATCTGACTGTTGCAAGGCACAAGGGGTTTGTTATTGGGGTCTTGTACCCTGATCCTTGTACCTTGAATCTTCTCCTTGTTATCTTTGCCGCCATGTTTAATAAGAGGACCCGGATAAAGGATATTTTGGAGATGGATCCGCAGGGACAGGAATTGACCGTAATGGGTTGGGTACGAAGCTTTCGCAATAACCAGTTCATTGCCCTGAATGACGGGAGTACGAATCAAAACCTGCAAGTGGTGGCCACGTTGGGGGAATTTGATGAGAACCTGCTAAAAAGGATCACGAATAGCGCGGCGCTGAAAGTGACGGGCATACTGGAAGTTTCCCTGGGGAAGGGTCAAAAGCTGGACCTGAAAGCATCGAATATTGAGGTATTGGGTGATTCGGATCCTGAAAAGTATCCCTTACAACTAAAGAACAGGCCTACACTGGAATATTTAAGGGAGATCGCCCACCTGAGATTTCGCACCAATACATTCAGTTCGGTTTTCAGGCTGAAACATGCGCTCGCCTTTGCGATCCATAAATTTTTTAATGACAAAGGTTTTGTCTACATACAAACACCAATCATTACTGCCAGTGATGCGGAAGGCGCTGGAGAAATGTTTCGCGTGACGACACTCCCTTTTGAAAATACTCCTCGTAATGAAGATGGGTCCGTGAATTTCAAAGACGATTTTTTTGGGAGGGCAACGAATCTTACTGTAAGTGGACAACTCGAAGGAGAATTGGCTGCGACCGCGTTGGGAGAGATCTATACATTCGGTCCGACGTTCCGGGCCGAGAACAGCAATACAACGCGCCACCTGGCAGAATTCTGGATGATCGAACCCGAAATGGCTTTTTATGATCTCGAGGATAATATGAACCTGGCGGAAGAGTTTATTCGTTATATCATTCAATATGCAATGGACAATAACCGCGAGGACCTGGATTTCCTGGCCCAGCGTTTAGTGGAGGAGGAAAAATCGCTCCCGCAGGAAAAGAGAAGCGATATGGGATTGATCGAAAAGCTGGAGTTTGTTTTGAAAAATGATTTTGAACGGATCACTTATGAAGAAGCGCTGGAGATCCTGAAAGAAAGCAGTCACAATAAGAAAAAGAAATTTCAATACCCGATCACCGGTTGGGGGATGGACCTTCAAAGTGAGCATGAGCGGTATTTGGTGGAAAAACATTTTAAGAAACCGGTGATCCTTTCCAGTTATCCAAAAGAGATCAAGGCATTTTATATGCGACAGAACGAGGATGGCCGTACGGTAGCGGCCATGGATATCCTGGCTCCCGGTATTGGCGAGATCGTGGGCGGTTCGCAGCGTGAAGAGCGATTGGGAAAACTGGAGCAACGTATGCGGGAAATGAAAATTCCTGTCGATGAAATGTGGTGGTATTTAGATACCCGCCGGTATGGGACTGTTCCACATGCGGGATTTGGATTGGGTTTTGAAAGGATGGTGCAGTTTGTCACGGGGATGAATAATATACGGGATGTGATTGCGTTTCCCAGGACACCTGGGAACGCTGAGTTTTAATTTTTTCTTTTTTCCACCTTTTTGCTTGACCAAAAAGGTGGAGCCAAAAAGTCAAGCCAATTTGATGCGGCACAGTTCTTATGTTCGCACTTTCCTCATTGCAAATTGGCGTTTAGCACACTCCCTAATTCGCACACGCGCACTCCCCGGCTTGAAATTCTCAAACCCTAGACAGTTGTTTTTCGCCGGATATAGTAGTTAATCAAATTTCTTCTTTGGGCGAAAAACAAGCTGAATCTGCTTTGTTCTTTAATCGCTTTGCGTATTAAGTTGTTTAATTTCTCACCACTTGCATAACAGGTCAATTTCCGAGTATTCATTAATTTAATAGATTAAAATTATTCGTTATGGTAATCGTTCACGACATTTTTATTTGCAAGCCAGGAAATGCTTCCAAGCTGGCGAAAAAATTTAAGGAAGCAATGGAAGGAAACAGTGAGTTAGTAAATATCATGACTGATATGACCGGTCAGTATAACAAAGTGGTGATGGTATCCCAGTATCCCAGCCTTACTGCTTACGAGCAGAGTTATGAAAAATACAAGCATGAGTCAGAGGAAATGAAAAAGATGATGAAGGCGATGGAAGGGTATCACGAAATGTATTTGACCGGATGTCGTGAGATATATCAGACCTGGTGATTCAGCCGGGCAGCTGACAGTCAGCAGCCAGCAGCCCGCAGTCAGTTGGTCAGTTCAAGTTTGTCAGTTCTCTGGCAGCCGCTCTAAGCCCTCATTGTATAATTAAGGTTTAAAGACTTTTTTCATTTCATCCTTAAACTTCCTGCACGTACAATATTTCTTGAAGGGACAAGTTTTCGGTTCATAATGGCAAAATTCAAATGTTATACAACCGCTGTCTACGATCTCGACTTTTAGGTCCAGGGTACTTACAAGAAATAAATAAGCCATGCGCGCGGGCAGTTTGCGGGGGATATCGGCAGCCAGGTTCCAACTAAATAGCAGATCCTTTAATGCCTCGTTAAGCGTCTTCACTTGTTTGCTGGTTAATCTTTCTTCTGGTGGGAACTGGTATGATTTAAGTCCGCAGTAATAAGAGAAATCGTGTTCGGGTTCGCCCCGCTCGATCCAGCGTTCGATCTCCGCCATTTCCTCTTCAAAGGATTTTGTTTCGTTCATCCAAAAAGGTTCCTGGACAGGTCGCTGGGCAGCTTTGATGTCTTCCAGGAGTTGTGCAATGTATTTTTCCATGAAGGAAAGTTAGATTCAGGAGCTGATTAGACATGGGGATTTATAACGGAAAAAAAGTGTTTTTTTCCCCGCAAGTTCCAGCCTGCTCAGGGAAGAGAAAAGTTGTTATTTAAAGTTTCTTCCTTTGTGAAAGAAACCTTGTTCATCCATTGGATTTTGCTGACCATATACTTCTGAAGGGCCCTGGTCAGCGCGGGAAAGAGTTAATAAAGAAGGATCTTCATTTTGTGAAAGATGAAGAGTTCTCAGGAGTTTTGAAATATCGAAACAACGTTCGACGATCACATGGATCACTTCGCCTTCAATCTGTAATTTTCCTTCTGCCATTAATAATGTGGATTGCAGAATGGGCTTTCGAAATTCCTGAAATTTATTTTGGAATACTACTAAATTGATAGTTCCCGTTTCATCTTCAATGGTGATGAATACAACTCCTTTTGCTGTGCCCGGTCTTTGACGTACCAAAACAAGCCCAGCGACTTTTACCTGGTCCCCGTCGCGCAAATGCGGAAGTTGCCTGGAGGATAAGATATGCAGTTGTTCAAGTTTTTCTCTGATGAAATGAACAGGATGTGCTTTGATTGAAAGTGACGTGGTGGCATAATCCTGAATAACATGCTCTGATAAACTCATTTCCGGGAGAGTAACCTTTGATTCTTCTTCCAGATAGATCTGTTGGTTCTTAAAGATCCCCGTTGGTTGATCGAAACATGCGGATATTTCCCATAGTGCTTGTCGACGATCAAGGCCGAGTGAATGAAATGCGTCGGCGTCAGCCAGGAGTTCTAGGGTGGATTTAGAAAGGTTAAAGTCGAGGAGTTGTTGAACCGACCTCACCCATCCTTCCTCCTCACGCACTTTCGGAAAAATTGGGGGTTCCCCCTCCATGGGAGGATGACTGGAGGTTAAAGAACTTCGTTTCGAAATAAAAAATTCGATCTCTTGTTGATGCAGACCTTTTATCTGGCGGAAGCCGAGTCTCAGCCTGGCAGGCGGCAGCCCATTAGTCGGCAGTTTACAGTCAGCATTTCGCGATCGGCAGTCGGCAGTCAGCAGTTCGGAGTTTATAGTGGAGGATTCCAAACGATTATCCCAGGTGGAATAATTTATGTCAATTGGTAAAATATCAACACCATGTTTCCTTGCATCGATCACTATTTGCGCCGGTTGGTAAAAGCCCATTGGCAAGCTATTCAATAATGCGCAGGCGAATACATCAGGATAATGGCATTTGATCCAGGCGGAGATATAAACCAGATGAGCGAAACTGGCGGCGTGAGATTCCGGGAAACCATAACTGCCAAAACCTTCAAGCTGTCGAAAAACCCGTTTCGCATATTCTTCAGTATATCCGTTCTTCATCATGCCCTTGGTCAACTTTTGTTCAAACCTGGAGACCATGCCATTCATCTTGAATGTTGCCATGCTGCGGCGAAGCTCATCAGCTTCAGCAGGCGTAAAGCCTGCTGCAACAATCGCGATCTTCATGGCCTGCTCCTGGAATAATGGGACCCCTAATGTTCTTCCTAAAATCTCTTCAAGTTCTTTAGATGGATATTCCACGGGCTCCTCGCCGTTTCGTCGTTTCAAATAAGGATGAACCATGTCGCCCTGGATCGGACCCGGGCGAACGATAGCTACTTCAATAACCAGGTCATAAAAATTTCGGGGCCTCAACCTGGGTAACATGGCCATCTGTGCCCGGCTTTCAATTTGAAAAACGCCAATGGTATCCGCATGGCAGATCATTTCATACACTGCAGGATCATCCTGGGGAATGTTGGAAAGATTTAAATCCAGGCCGTAATGCAGTTTGACGAGATCAAATGCTTTTCGAATACACGTCAACATCCCCAGTGCGAGCACATCCACTTTCATGAAACCAAGCGCATCAATGTCATCTTTATTCCATTCAATACAAGTCCGGTTTTCCATACGCGCATTGAGAATAGGGCAGAGGTCGGTGAGTTTTCCATTGGTGATCACAAATCCCCCGGTATGCTGTCCAAGCTGTCGTGGGAAACCCATCAATTGCCCCGTCAGCTCTAAAATTTTTTTTAGCAATCGGTCATTACTGTCAAAACCCTGCTCTTTTAATTTGTTATTATCGAACCATTCATCACCAAAACCTGAAACAGATGCTGATAAACGATTCACTGCGTCAACAGATAATCCCATTACTCTACCCACGTCGCGGATCGCACCTTTTTGATGTAGCTGGGTAACTGTAGCTACGATCGCTGCCCGGTCTCTGCCGTATTTTTCATAGATGTATTGCATCACTTCTTCCCGGCGCTCATGTTCAAAATCTACATCAATGTCAGGGGGTTCATTCCTGGCTGAGGAAATAAATCGCTCGAATAGCAGATCGAATTTAGTAGGATCTACAGAGGTAATACCGAGACAATAACATACCGTTGAGTTTGCAGCCGAACCGCGGCCCTGGCATAGTATCCCACGACTCCGGGCGAAGCGAACAATATCATGAACAGTAAGAAAATAATTGGCGTAATTCATTTGCGCAATGAATCCCAGTTCATGTTTGATGTTAGCGATGGTTTTTTCAGGAAGGGGTTCTCCGAATTTTTCTTTCGCGCCTTCCCACGCGAGATAAGTAAGTTCTTCAAATGGATTTCGTCCTCCTGTTGTCAGTTCTTCGGGATATTCATATTTTAATTCGCTTAATGAAAATTGACAGGCTTCTGCTATTTCCCGGGTGGTCCTGATGGCTCCTGGATAATGCCTGAATAAACGGATCATTTCTTCCCGGGGTTTTAGCCATCGTTCGGCATTGGGGTAAAGTTTATAACCCGCATTATGAATGGTACATTTTTCCCGGATGCAGGTCAACACATCCTGTAATTGCCTTCTTCCAGGATTATGATAATGGACATTATTGGTGGCAACCAGGGGTATTCCAAATTGTTCTGATAATTGAGCAAGCTGGTAGAGATACTTATGATCATGGCCATTGTAAAGGCGGGAAGCACCGAGAAATAATGAATTACCAAAAAGATCTTTGTATTCTGTTAGTGATTTAACAAAAGCAGGTTCAATTTGAAATTGACTGTTTAAGGATAACGGCGGTAGAACAATAAACCTGCTATCCTTAGCGTATTCAATGACATCTTTTTTAGACAGATCACATTTCCCTTTTTCTGTCCGAAAATTGCCGGTTGTTAATAATGAGGAAAGCTTGCTATAAGCCGATTTATTAGTTGGATAGGCCAGCAGACCCGGTCCATCCATTAATTCGAGACGAGTGCCTACGATAAGTTTAATATTATTTTCTTTAGCTGCGCCGTGTGCGCGAACGATCCCGGCGAAGCTGTTACGGTCCGTGATAGCAATGTCTTTATACCCCAGGCGGATCGCTTCTTCGATGAATTCTTCGGGATGAGAAGCTCCTTCGAGGAAGGAGAAATTGGTTGTTATATGTAATTCAGAGTAAGTCATTTTGATTTCTTGCCAGGGCGGCTAAGTCACGCAAAGCATAGCGACCTGGCGATTGTTCATGCCTTTGCGTGCAATTATTTTTGCAGCGGCGCAAGGAATTGTAACCGCGACTTTGCGAATCTTTGCGGCTTTGCGTGAAATTTTATGCAAAGAATCCATGTAAATACCATTTATAGTTTTTACTATCATAATGTCCTGATCTGAATAGCCAATAGCGTTTTCCTTCTTCGTCTTCGACAGTGTAGTAATCGCGAAGCCTCCCCTGACTTGCTTCTTCTACAAGTTCAGGAGCCGGGTCTCCCTTTTCCCGGGAAGCGATCAAAGAGTTCGTTGAAAACATATCAATCCACCACTCAGGTTCTATCCTTTCAGGGCCATCAGCTTTTGTGATGACGTGCAGTTTGTTTTTATATCGAAAGTTCATGGGAGGGTAATCCGGAATAGGTGCAGTTACTAAGATTGGTTCAGGTGTTGATAACAGTGTAACAGGTCTTAACCGATCTATTCGCCATTCAGTGGCTGGCATATCGGTCAATGAGTTCGTGCTCTTAATGGATCGTTCGGGCCAATGTTTTTCCACCGGCAGATAACGGTGAATCACATTTGATCCGAGTTTGTTTATGACACGGTCCAGCAATTCGACCAGGTTATTGTTATTAAATCCCGAAGCTGTTTCCCAAAGCTTTTGCTGAGTGGTATTTATTTTTTCGACCTGAATGGCCTGGAGAAGGAATAGTTCAATTCCCAGGGCGGGTTCGATCGCTTCAATCTTAAGTTCAAGTAGCTTGAAAAGATGTACCGGATCATTAGATGCCCGGGTGGTGCCTATTTCAATTTGCTCTGTTTTATTATCTATCCTGAAGGCTTTAACCCTGGCATTGCGAATACCCTTCCCTTCTGTTTTAAGTCTCTTGCATAAATGTTCCAATAAATTTTTAATGGCTATCTCAATTCCTGTTGCGGTTTTGATCGGTTCCAGGCAAGGGAGACGTTCTTCGTATGGACAGGGAGGATGAACAGGTTGAATAATCTCTTCTGCTTTACCCAGCGCCTGGTCGAGGTGAAGCAATAAATGATTTCCAAATCGTTTACGGAGAACATGACGGGGAAAAGGGAGGATTTGAGAGATTGTCTGCAGGCCCAGCTTATGGAGCCTGTCAATCGTACCTGGGTCAATCCTTAAAGAAGCTATTGGAAGATGCGAGAAGGGAGTTTCGGAATTCAGGCTTTCATTTTTTTCCCGTTCGCCGTATCCAGTATCCCGGATGGTTCCAAAATGTGTTAATGCCCATGCAGCCCCTATTGTATCTGCAATTTCTGCCTGGACCGTGTATCCTGTTTCATTCAATCTTTTTATGATCGCATACCGGTAATTCTCTTCGCCATTCCACAATTGTGTGCAGCCCGTTGCATCGATAATAATATTGTCAGGCGGATCAATGGAAACAATTGGAGAAAAGCGAATGCAGTAGATCGCGATCTTTCTCAATAACTTTTCTGCCAGTCCGGGGATATCGTTGTAGCTTTTTAGATCCGGGACAATTGTTCTTGCGTCTGCCAGCCGCATGCCTGGATAGAGGCCCCTTTTTTTTGCTGTCTCATTTGTACCTGTAATGATCATTTTATTGTTTACGGGAGCGAGCAGTACAGTCGGCAGTCGATAGTCGGTAATGGAAGATCTTTTATCGTAAGAACCGGGCGGTAAAACGTGAGCTTGGCTTTTGTATATCCAATCTGTTTTTAAAAAGGGGAACCATATCACAAAGAATCTCTTTTCCATCTCATGCCGATTTAATGAAAGGAGTTCCCGGGAGAGCGGGACGACTTTGTGCAGTCAAATGTGAAACGTCAAAAGTGAAACCGTTCCATGTGACCCGCCAGGTTCCGACCTTTCCATTTTTTACTTTCAGCAATTCCACATTCCATTTGGGAAAGCCGATTCCGGGTAACCGGGTATTTGACGGAAGCGAGGTTATTCGCCATCTAACGCCGCTCGTGTTGTTTATGCCCGCCCGGATGACCCGGTCTGACGGGGTGTTTGGTTTATACCCGCCCGTACCCCCGCCTGACCGGCGGGCAGGGAGCGGGTACGTTCGGTTGGAGTTTATGATTATTCCTGTGACCCGTGATCTTTCTATGGCTAGTTGAAATCTTCTTGAGCTGGTAAAATTCAATGGTGAAATTTCACCCACCACCGCGCTGAGACCTTCACATTTCAACGCTTCTTCAATAAGCCAGAGCCTGTCTTTTTCTTTTTGCGCGTGTAAAAAGATGATCCTGTCTGGTTCTATGTTGAAGCATTTTAATCCAGGTGGAAAAATGTTTTGATAAGGACTGGCCCAGACCACCAGCCCGTTTGCTGGCATTATCGTTGAAAGGAGGGCAGCTATAAAACTGGAGCTGGCGCTGAAACTTTCCGGTCCACTGGATACAAATTCGTGAATGGTTGTTAGTGGGAATTTCTGATTTGGAAATGCAGCATTCATAGGCCCCAGGTTTGGGATGCCTTCGGGTTTGTCATATGAAAGTTTATATCCCTGTAGACCTAAAATCTCTTTCCGGAGTTTAGAAATAATATCTGGATTATGCGGGAGCATAAAATGAATCTATAGTTATTGCGATCAATCGTTTTTCTTCTTTTCAAATCCATCTGCCGCATCTCCCCTGTCGGGGGCAGCTCATATGCAAAACTACAAAATTTAGTATTTTAAAAACTAAATAATTTAGTCATGTTGGCTGTGAACATACCGTGCCAGGGTGGAACACTAGATCGTTTTCAGCAAATTGTTTTTTAACTTCAAGGCGTGTCTCAAAACCCCATGACAAAAACAATTCTTCTTGCAGAAGACGACGAGGATGATTTCCTGCTTTTTAAGGAGTCTTTAAAAGATTATCAAGCCCCCCTGAAATTAAACTGGGTAAAAGATGGGGATGAATTAATGCGTGCGCTGCGTGAGGAGATCTCCGGGATCCCAGACTTAGTTTTTCTGGATATTAATATGCCCCGCCGGAATGGGTTTGAATGCCTTTCAGACATTCGGCAGGACCAACGATTAAAACATATCCCGGTGATTATTTATTCTACTTCAAAGGATACCGCATTGGTCAGCTGGATGTATAATTCAGGGGCCAATCTTTATTTATGTAAGCCCACCGATTTTCAACAATTGAAATCCGCCATTTTAAGAGCCATTGAAATTGACTGGAGGACCCGAACCCCGTACCCCCCGTTAGAACAGTTTGTGATCGACTGATGAAAGATCGTGTTGGTTTTTATTGTTGTAAATCAAATTAGCAGTGTCAAACCGTTTATCAATTAAATCCGGGAGGCAATTATTGTTGCTGATCGCAATTGCTGCCGGGTATTTTGCCTTGGCGCGGGCCAGCCTGTTCCTGTCCTTTCAGGCTTCCAATGCAACACCAGTATGGCCGCCTTCGGGTTTTGCCTTTGCCCTGATGCTGATCTTTGGTTACCGGGTTGCACCGGCAATATTTCTCGGTGCCTTCGCAGCGAATGAGCTTGTATTTCAATTGAACAATGCGGCTGACCTCCCCACTACTCTTTGGGTATCATTTATCATAAGCGTCGGCAATATGGGAGAAGCCCTGGCAGGAAAGTTCATGCTCAGTAAGGTAGTGCCCCAGGTGAAAGACAATAATTATTTCAGAAAGCCTGGTCATATATTTCTTTTTGCATTGACGGCTGCCACCGTAAGTCTTATCAGCAGCCTGGTCGGATCTACTTCTATTTTGCTGGGAAAGATCATTCCCGCCGACTATTATTCCATTGCCTGGCTCACCTGGTGGCTCGGAGATGTATCCGGAATAATGGTGGTGACCCCGCTCATCCTGCTGTGGAGAAATTTTTTATTGAACAAGCGCAGGAGGATCCTTATCCAACGTGAACCCGGCAGCTTTCATTTAGAAACGATTGCTCTTTTTATCCTGATCGTGCTGGCAAGCGGGATCGTTTTCAATAACTGGGTTTTCACGCCTTTTATCTTCCGGTGGGCATACTGGATCATTCCTTTTTTGGTTTGGGCCAGTATACGATTCGAGCAGCATGAGGCGGTCAGCGCCATTGTACTTTGCTCGGCCATAGCAGTAATTGGCACACTGGGCGGAGGAGGCCCATTTGCGCCAAAAAATGACTCTCCCATTGCACTGAACGAATCGCTCCTGATCCTTCAAGGGTTCGTCTGTGTCATTATTATCACCACTTTGATCTTAAATGCATCTGTTACCGAGCGGAAGCGAACGGAAGAAGCACTCCGCAACTTTGGGAATCAACTCGAAGAGCGTGTGACTGAAAGGACAAAGGAATTGCGGAAGGCCGCTAAGGAAATAGAGATCATTAACAAAAGGCTTACTGAGGCGCAACGACTGGCGCATATCGGCAATTGGGAATGGGATATTAAGGCAAACAGGATCTCCTGGTCCGATGAACTATTCCGAATATTCGGCTTATCTCCCCAAACTTTTGAAGCCAGCTATGAAAATTATCTAAATAATATTCACCCGGATGAGCAGGAGATAGTGAATAAGATCATCCAGGAGGCGTTTTCAAATCATCAACCTTATAGTTTCTTTCATCGTATTGTGCGCCCGGATGGGAGCATCCGGATCCTGCACGGTAGGGGTGAGGTGATCGTGAATGAAAAAAATGAACCGGTAAGCATGGCCGGTACTGCGCAGGACGTGACCGAGATCAAGCAGGCGGAAGAAGAAATTAAGCAGCTGGCCGAAGACCTGATCCGGTACAATAAACAGCTTGAACAAACTAATAAGGAGCTGGAATCATTTACGTTCGTTGCCAGCCACGATCTCCAGGAGCCACTGCGTAAGATCAGGACTTTTTTAAGCCTTATTTCGGAAAAAGAGGGTGCGGCGCTTTCTGAACCGAGCAGGGATCATATGAAGCGAACGGTCAGCGCGGCTGAACGGATGCAGGAGTTGATCAATGACCTGCTTATTTATTCAAGGACCACCGGTTCGCCGGAACATTTTCAAAAAACAGATCTGAATCTTATCCTGGAAAAAGTAAAAGCAGACCTGAAGGATGTGATCGAAGAAAAAAATGCACGCATTGAATCTACAGGCCTGCCTGAACTGAATGTGATCCCCTTCCAGTTTCACCAGCTTTTTACCAATATGATCAGCAACTCGCTCAAATTCTCAAAACCGGATGTGCCGCCGCTGATCCGGATAAGCACATCAATGGTGAAGGGACAGGCAGAAGAACAAAACGAAGAAGAATCCCGAAAATACTATCGTCTCGATATATCCGATAACGGCATTGGCTTTGAGAAAAAATACAATGAAAAGATCTTTAACCTCTTTCAACGGCTTCACAGCCGGGATGAATACAGCGGGACGGGCATCGGCCTGGCCATATGCAAAAAAATTGTGGAGAATCATGGAGGGTATATAAAAGCAAACAGCGAACCGGGGAGGGGAGCGAGTTTTACGATCTATTTACCGGAGACTTATAAAGGCGTTTGAGTATTATTTATTACCTTTCTATATTAGCCAGTCCGAAGTCCAAAGATGATTACAGGTCTGCTTCAAGCCTCCGTAAATCCTTCCGAATTCTTTAATCCTTATTCAATCATCCAGAGATGGTTGCAAAACCAGTTTATTTTATGCCATCAATAATTTTTCATCTAAAAAAAACAATCATGAAAAAGATCATTAGTTTTTTACTGATCGGTTTTATTCTTACGTCCTGCAATTCGGAGAAAACCAAGGGCGCTAAGTTTGATATGGAAAAGGCCCGAGCCGAAATTCAGGCTATGGAAGATGCCTACGCTGCAGGGGAAAAAGAAAAAAATGCGGATAAAGTAGTTGCCTATTACAGTGATGATGCTGTGAATTATAACCGGAATGAAGAACCGACATCCGGAAAAGCGGCCATCCGGGAGCGTATCGCAAAGCGCCTGGCAGCTGATACCACCAATAATACAAATGTATACAGAGTGGTCGATCTATTTGGGAATGCCAGCATGTTGGTAGAGATCGGTTCCTGGAAGGAGATAACTCCAGCGGGAACGGAAACAGATCATGGTTTTTACATGTCATATTTTGAAAACCGGAACGACAAATGGGTTTGTGTGAGAGATATGAATATGACGGCAAAAGCGGCGAAGTAAATTTTGGACCCCAAGCCCTAGCTCTCTCCTTGAGCCTGCGCAAGGAGGCACGAGGAGAGAAAGGCTGGTCCGAGGCGGAAGCTTCTCTTCGCGAAAGCACTCCATTCGAAGGAGGATCATGGAAGCAAAAAAGAGGTGCGGCTACACGCTTTTGATCTGTATGGCGCAAGTGGCTGGATATCCCGTAGAAAAATAAGGCATTCGCCGAGTTTATTCACTGGCTTCGGTCTATTCTAAAAGCTTTATTTTAAAATTCTAACCTCCAAGCATCATATTGGTTTAAATCTTTCCTGAAGGAGCTATTCAGGCAGGATCGTAGCAGCTAAAAGAAATGAATACATTTACAAAAAGAAGCAAATGAAACTTTTCGTTGCGGGACTGCCATATGATCTTGATGACGCGGAATTAATGGAAATATTTGAAAAATGCGGGCCGGTGATATCTGCTAAAGTTGCGATTGACCGGGAGACCGGTGAAAGCAAGGGCTTCGGTTTTGTGGAAATGAAGAACGATGAAGACGGAAAGCAGGCGATTGAATTACTCAATGATATATCTCTCGGCAAGAAGCCCCTGGTTGTGAAAGCTGCTGAAGAGCGGGGCAGAGGGAGGAATCGTTAGTCTATGTCATTAGTCGATAGTTAAATCATACTACTTCAATAAAATATTATATTAGGCCGGGCATTGTGTTGGATTGTGTTGTCCCACTTCACAAATTTCCCTTTACACAAGGAAAGGGATGAAGCTGAGTACTTATTTCAGCAAAGGAGAAAAAAATCTTTCTCATACAAATTGGTTTATTAAGATGGACGGTTCCTGGTTGGATGGGTGTATTAAGGTATGAAAATTTTACCCTTTCCGCTTTCATTATCAGCAAAATTGATTCTTGCTTTTTTGGAAAAGAAAGTAACAAACAGGTTAAATTCAACTGTCTTTTCCGCAAGACTTGCACTGCGTTCTTTGCGGAGCGATCAACAAGAGTAATCAGTTAATAGCAAAGAACAGGGTGCGGAATGGCTGCATAAGGTCATAAATCTAACGGCGAAAGGCATTATATTTGGCATCTTTTTTATCCTAATCGAACCAAATGAAAAAACATTTATCCGTCCTGGTCATCATTATTTTTATTTTCAGTTATGGTAAGGGCCAATCTATAGTTGATAAAGAAAAATTTGCAAAGACATTCATATCTATATTCCAGCAACGGGCAAATGGGTTTGATACGCTGAAAGCCAAAAGCTGGCCGGAAAATTCGGAGCCGAAAATTACATTACCAGGCGCTCGCGAAAGTTATATTTCGGAAAATCATGTGTACGGGGCGATATATCGCGGGCCGGACAGTTTGAAAATGCTCGATTTTTACCGCGAGATGAAACAAGTGCTTGGAGTTGTAGCCGGGTATTACGGCGCGACGGCGAAATTCGTTCCAACCAACTCCGAGGATTTGTATGACGAGCAATTCTTTTTTGCAGATGCCGAACTGTTTACAAATGAAGGCAGCAGCATTTCTTTTTTCAAAACAACTCGCCCGGAGGATGAGGAAGAAGTGGAAGAAAATGAAGACGGCGATCTTGATATTACGGTGAAGAAGAAAGCGATCAAAGATAGTTTTGATGTGATGCTATTGATCAGGCCAGGCGGCCAGGTCGGCTATTTTACTGCGGCCGGTGAAAAATTAGCCGATGAAGAGGTAAGGCAGTTGATAACACAAGTTGCTTTTGGCAGCGACCTCACCTGGAGCAGTATCAAGGTCAATAAGCGCATGGATGGCCAGGTGGCAGTATATGACAGCAAGGTGAAGCTAAAAGGATTTGGTGCAGAGATACGCGAATGGACAGCCGGCAAAAAGACCGACCGGGCGATGATCCTGACCAGGATATACAATACAACCGAAGAAACCTTCCGTCGAACAGCGGATAGTTTAGTTTTCAAAATAAAAGCAGCGATGCCCGGGAATTATTATTACGAGATCTTCCAGGATGAGGATGGGATACTGGTCGAATTCAGCCCCATCCCTTTTCAAAAACAGCAGACAGACACTCGCCGGATCAAGATCATTTATACGGCTGTAGAGAATAAAAAAGATACTTACCGGCTGGAGCTGAGCGTTGGAAGATGATATATTAGGGTTAATGGTTTCAGGTTTATGGTTTGTCTATGCCTGAATAACATTGACCGTTTTTTTAAACCCGGGCGAGGAAAAGAAATTTCATCCCTATAACCGAAATCGGGTAGTGTCTCAATTTCAAAACTATGATTGATTTAAACCACATAAGACCACATAGATTCACAGTAGAGGCTCACATAGTTATTTCTATGTGAATCTAGTGGGCCTATGTTTACTACCGTGCCTCGCTGCCGCTTCGGCAGGCAGGTGTGGTTCAAATTCAAATTGAGTCACTACCCGAAATCATTTATAGCTTGTCCAAAGGACTCCTTAGAGTAGCTTGCAGCTTTCCTTCCACACAATGGTCAACGACAAAATCCATTTCAGACTAAACGTAACCGGCAAGGTACTGGACGAATACCTTGCGGGCGGATGGTATCGCATCCGCGACCTGATGTTCACAACCGATCACATTGTGCTGGAAAAGAGAGTGATCCCTGTGCAATGGCTACGGTATGATCTTTCCAGGCTGGTTTACAGCAGGTCTGCCAGGAAATTACTTAACCGTAATTCAAAGTTGTTTGAGAGAAAATTTAAGCCTGCAGAAATAACTGTTGAGCACGAAGCCGTTTTTTCAAAATATCGCCGTTATGTTGACCTGGAAATTTCCGAATCGGTGAAAGAAACGCTATTCACCCAGGAGCCATTTCCCATTTTTGATACACAATTGATCGAGATAAGAAAAGATTCGCGGCTTATAGCTGTTGGTTATTTCGATTTAGGCGGCCCTTCCCCAGGCTCAGGATCAGCAGCCGGCATTCTGAATTTTTATGATCCGGAGTTTAGAAAATTCAGTCTTGGAAAATGGCTGATGCTGCTGGCAATTGAATACGTTAAGAAAACCGGGCGCCGCTATTTTTATCCGGGTTATGTGGCGCTTGGTTATGGCAAGTTTGATTATAAGTTGCAGGTAGCAGAAAAGGGGATTGAGCGATATATGGAAAATAGATGGGAGAGTTGACAAGGAGGGTGCGCCAAGTAAGTTTTTCCTAATTAAATCTTCGGTGCTGACTGAATGTTGAACCACGAAACCACGAAGGGTCACGAATTTGATTTGGGTGCTGCTTTGTGGGTTTAGTGCCCTGGTGGTTCCATATAAAGACCCACATCTGAACTGGCTCCGCGTATATATGGCATGTGTAAGGTCAAAGAATTGCACCTGTCATTAGCTTGTCAGCTTTAGTAACCATACAACCCTTTCCCGTCATTCAATGTCTAAACGGGACTGCTGGAAATCCCAGTGGTCAGATTAAAATCCGCGACAATCCGATTGACTAACCTCAATAAAATTACCACCGCCTGAGTTGAGCCCGGTGTGTTGATTACATTATCCAAATACAAGTTACTAAAGCCTTAATAGCATGAAAGGCTGTTAAAAATTTATTTAATAGAAAAATTTTTTTCATGTTTCTGAGAGCTATTTATTAAGCCTAACAATAAAAATCAATAAAGGAGAAATGAAAATGAGAAATCTAGTATTCGTATTGTTATTATTAGTAATTACGATGACAGCTTGTGAGAAAGCCGATCTGATCAGTGAAAATGAATCAACACTTCAGTCCCGGTCAGCAAAAGCACCCAGGACAACCAGTCCAGCGTTTGGCGGAAGGGCCACTGGTGTTGACGCAACCATCGTTTCCATTGTCAATGGTGTAGTCACCAGTAATCAAACACTCCTGGCAGAAACAGGGTTGTTACCTATTACTGGCGGCAGTCTTACGAACAGTCAACTCCTGGCTAGTATTAATGGTGTATTAACCACGGATTCTGTAGGAGCAACTATTTCCGGCGCAGGCACTGCCACTACTGCCCAGTCCACCGCTACCAATTTGAATCTTACGATCGGGGGGCATACCATCACTGCCAGTCTTTTGCAGGCTAATGCCTCGGCCAGCTGTGGCCCTGTATTTACCGGCAGCAGCCAGATCCAGGATCTGGTGATCGACGGAACACCGGTAACAGTTACTGGTGCGGCGAACCAGGCAGTCTTCTTTCCTTCTGGAGGGTTGGTGATGATCAATGAGCAGAGTGTGAGCAAAAAGGGAAAAGCAGGTTCGATAACGGTGACTGCATTGAGAGTGTTACTTCCTAATGGAACAGTAATCCGAATCGCTACTACAAAAGCGGATATTAAGTGTTAATCGACGCCAGGGAAAAATGAAAAGAAGAGGCATAATGCCTCTTTTTTTTGTTTCATCCGCGCATGAAAAATTGTTTTCACGTTACGACGCAAGGCTTTGCGGGCCGGGCAAGGCCTCAGACATTAACTTTTATACTAAGATATTCTTCAACACTGCACCGTTTTGGGGTTCCGGTTAAGTTTAGAGAATTTTCAGGACGGGGCAGGTTTGAGGTTGAAGGACAATCGTAAAAAAAGTCTCCCCCTTGCGGGGGAGATTTAAAAAGGCCGAATATTAGGAAAGGATAGGGTTTTTTGAAACAAAAAGTAATCTTATTCCAATTTGTCCGAGAGAACGCTACGAAGTGAACGGCAATTCAAAGTTGCGCTCCGGTGATTATTTTGTATAAGTACAATTTTTAGATTTTTTAAAAAAAATATCATCATTAAAATGTGATTAAAAGCTTTTTATTCCAGGATTAAGAACATATTTTACAGCAGGAGTGAGGACGTAATACATGTCATCTTGAAATGAGGTTGGTTTGAAAAGCCAGCCTCATTTTTTTAAGTTGATTTTGGACAGGTTGATAAGTTGACAGGGCCTGGGAGATGAAAAGGATTTCACGCCACGACGCTACGACGCAACGCTTTGCGTCTTTGCGTTGCGTTCGTTGCGCCTTTGCATGAGATTAAAAAAAGCACCCTTTTTTTCAGCGTGCTCTTTATTTCACGCCAGCCTGCCTGACGGTAGGCAGGGGTGTTCAAAAACCCCGGTTCCCTGAGGTTTCTCTTTCACCCCTTCCTCCATTTGATTAACCGGGACCGGTTTGAGTTTAGGGACGAACGTAATAAAATAAAAATCTCTCCGCCAAAGGCGGAGAGACATAGAGTAGACGAATATTTAGGAAAGGACAGGGTTTTTTGAAAACAAAAAATAATCTTAAACCAATTTGCTCGAAAGAACGCTTCGAAATGGACGGCAAATTAAAGTTGCGCGCAGGTGATTATTTTGTATAAGTACGGTATTTCGATGCTTAAAAGAAAAGATCAGCATTAAAAAGAGATTAAAAACTTTTTTATTCAGAATTAAGACATACTTTACACGGGAGTGTTAACTCATACTCCCTTTTTTCCATCCAATTTTCTAAAGATCCACCACGGTTTTCCGAATATGCTCCCTGTGCAATCAGCGACGAGAGGAAGTATTTTTTAACCATAGTTGCTCTATAAATCTTTTGGGGATGACCATGGTACGTCATTCCTGGAACTTATTCATTATTACCAAAACTAACGACATGAAAAAAGTAATTGTATTGCTGGCCCTGTCCTGCATGTTTACAACCCTATTAATCGGCCAGAGCAGTCCTGATGGAATGAACTACCAGGCTGTCGCACGAAACCTGAAAGGCGAGATCCTCCCAACCCAACCCATCTCCCTCCGCGTTGTTTTATTCAGCTTACATGGAGCGGGTAACACCAATTATTATACTGAAGTCCACGACGTGGTGACAAGCCCGGCCGGTGTATTCAGCCTGGTAATTGGAAAAGGCAAGCAGGAATTGGGTGCATTCGCGATCATTCCCTGGAGCGGGGAAAATATCTGGATGGAAGTTTCTATAAAAAGCAAAGGAGAATCGGGATTTTCATTGATCAGTAACAGCAAACTGCTCGCAGTCCCTTACGCCTTTCACGCCCTGAGTGCCGAAAGACTAACCGGAGAAAATCTTTCAGCCGGTACCGGCAGCCCTGCCAATAACTGGATGCTGGACGGGAATGGGGGCACTAACCCGGTAGAAGATAGATTAGGTACCACAGATTCGATAGACCTGGTGATGGTAAGCAATAACCTGGAGAGATTACGGATCTATGGAGCCGGGAATATTTTAATACAAAAAAATGTCCGGATGAAATCCAATTTCACCCTGGACTCCAGTGCATACCTTAATGACTTAGGCGGGGCAACCATCAATTATGGAGCATTCACCGTAGAGCGTCAAAGCCCCACATTGCTATCAGGTACGCTCACCGTGGATAATGAAACAGATCTGAACAGTTCTTTAAATGTGGATGGAATCACCGATCTGCAAAGCCACCTGAATGTAAATAACCTTTCACAAACCAAATTGACGGGCACTTTGCGGGTGGATGGAATTACCGATCTGAATAGTGCGCTCAATGTAAATAATATTAGCCCCACTGCTCTTACCGGCACACTGAGAGTAGACAGGGATGCCACCCTCCTGGAAAAATTGTTGGTCAATTCGCTATACCAGACCGATACTACCGGTACTTCTCCAAGCGGCTCACTTCAGGTATTGGGCGGAGCGTATATCGGCAAGAATTTATACATCGGCGGCATCGCGAAATTTGGTGGTCCCGTTGGATTCGGTGGCGCTGTTAGTATTAATGATCTCACCCAATCTACAAGCACAAGTACCGGAGCGTTGATCGTTAAAGGCGGTGTTGGGATCGCGAAAAGATTGAATGTCGGCGAAGGCGTGTTGTTTGGAAGTACATTAGGTGTGACCGGAATTACAAGCCTCACCAATGCCACGCAATCGACAGCTGTTGGGAATGGTTCATTGGTTGTGTCCGGAGGCGTTGGCATTGCTAAAAATGCATGGGTGGGCGGCACGCTTACTTCTGCGGGGATTACTACGATCAATAATGTGCTCAATGTAAATGCAAGCGGCAGCTATATAGCCAATTTTGTAAATAGTACCAATGCAAATGGCATAAGTATCCAGGTTGGCGTGGCAACACCCAGCAACAGCAATAACTTCGTAACGTTTAAAAATGCCAGTGGCAATGTAGTAGGCCGTATCGAAGGGGAAACGCTTGCAGAATTGCACAGCAGTCCGGAATACGTAACCGAAAAAGAAGCTTTCATATATGAAGTGGTCACTGGTTCAGTCGACCTGGCCATCGCCGCTTTCGAGGTCGCGCAGGGAGTTGTGGATGTAGTTGCTGCATCCAGTTCGTCGACTGCTTGTGTTGGTTTTGGTGCATGTATTACTGCTCCCATTCCTTCATTCATCATTGCAGCAGGTACCAGCCTGGTATTAAAGATCGCCAACGCCGCCTCTGAGGCAACCAGCCTGGCGGGTGCAGTTACAGTAAGAAACCAATGGGTTAGCAATAAGGAAGCTACTGTCGGTGTCACCTATCAGTCAAGTGCTGGTGACTATGCCGAATGGCTGATGAAGTCGAATCCATCTGAAAAATATCATCCTGGTTATGTGGTAGGGTTAAAAAATGGAAAGATTTCACTAAACACGCTCGATGCGGAGAAATTATTTGTCATCTCCACCAAGCCCATTGTTTTAGGAAATATGCCTGCAGAAGGTAAGGAAGCCGATTATGAGAAAGTTGCCTTCATGGGACAGGTACCTGTACAGGTATTGGGTAAAGTAAATGCCGGGGATTACATTCTTCCCTCAGGGAAAAACAATGGACTTGCTATTGCAGTTTCTCCTGCCAAAATGAAGACAGAAGATTATACTAGGATCGTTGGAGTGGCCTGGTCAAATTCACAAAATGAAGTGTTCGGACAGGTAAACACCGCCATCGGCCTAAACACCGGTGATATAAGCAAGGTGGTAGTTGAGCAAAGCAAGGAGATCAGTGACCTGAAATCAAAGATGAATGAAACGAACGTACTGCTTGCGAAACTCGTTCCCGGTTTTAAAGAAGCGGCGGGAATAAAAGATGTTAATGTAAAGACCATTCCGAATCTGGTTCGGCCAACCGATGTTCACGACAATCACCAGGGAGTGGTAACTGCTACACCTGGAGATATCGTTTATTTCGAAGTGTCCAATGACCAGCTGAACGCGATGTTTGCCATGGCGGAAAAGATCTTTCTTGAAAATGGCGGCGATGTGAACGCGCACCCATTCTGGAAAAAGATGAAAACGGAGCCCGGATTTAAAGAATCAACCATGCAGCAGGTTGCTTCAAAGTTTAAAGCGGCCATTCATACTCACAAGGATATTAATAAAGCACACCTCAGTGGCAAATAGGTATCCATTAATAGTATGTATGCAATGTTTGCAATCCCTGCCAGGCAGTGAATGCAAACCAGACTTGATTCTTTTTACCAGACTTAAATTAATTAATAATGAAGAAGCTATATCAAATAAAAATGACTGACAACATCAGGACATTTTTATTGACCTGCTTTGTTCTGTCCCTCGGTTATGCAGGATTTGCTCAGCAGACGACGACGGCACTGCCCAATAATGCTTCTTATTCAAATAAGACCGGGCCACAGGGAGGTTTGCGTTACCAGCGTGGCTTTTACCTGATCAAGCCCAGTGAAATGAGCAGTTCAGGTATGTCTTCCGGCATGAATATAAATGCAATTGGTTTTAAGATCGGGCGGGCATCCAGTGATACCGCCCACGGGGCATTCAAAGTTTATCTCCAGAATACCCCCGATACAGTCAGCAGGGCGGATACAGGGTGGAATCATGTAACTGTAAGTACAAATCACTATTATCTGACCCCCATTGTCCCGGGAAATTATGAATGGCAGGTCAGGGCCAACTGCAGCAGCAGTTCCGGGTTTACGCCCAGCGTAGTTTTTTCCAATGCTGATCTTTCGGGATGTAACAATCCTTATAATCTGAATACGGTTGGCATTAACACAACCGGCGCTACACTCACCTGGGAAGCGGCTGCCTCCGCCGGGTTTGCAAATTTTAAAGTGGAATACTCAAGAGCGGATTCTGTGAGCTGGTCCACCGCGAATACGACAGATACGTTTTACCTGGTCAGCGGATTGCTTCCGGGAAAATCATACCAATGGAGAGTGACCACGATGTGTGGATCGGACTCTTCATCGGTAAATTCATCTTCGTTTGCCACGGCAACTGTTTCCAATTGCAACAGTCCTTCGGGGCTTTCAGCGATTGTAAGCAGTGATTCACTGGTGGCATTATCATGGACCGGCGCCGCCGGCGCGCTCTATTATGAAATACAATTCAGAAGAGTTGGGACCGGTTCCTGGTCTACGACCAGCTCTTTTTCCACAACAGCTGATCTGATCCTTCCTATTGGAACAACCTATGAGTGGAGGATGCGCACAGTTTGCGGACCTGACTCAACGGGTACTTATGTCAATGGAAGCAATTTCAGTACAGGGGGGACGGCAATTTGCTATGTTCCTACTAATCCCTATACCAGCCAGATAAAATATGATTCTGCCAAATTGGTATGGACAGCTGTCGTAGGCGCAACTAATTACACTGTAAGATACCGGTTAAAGAATACCATTTCATGGACCAATGCGATCACGCCAATGACCATGGTGTGTGACAGCAATATTATTGTGCCTGACACGATCGGCGTATTCGATATTCCATTTCATGGTGGCGGAGTATTTAATTATACGGGCAACGGTGTGTATGTGGCCTGGGAATTTTCAAGACCTGCGGGAGCACTGATTTCAGCAAGCATGATATTAAGTACAACGGCCGGCACGAGTTTGAAGGGATCGAATGGACAGGATTCTGTTCAATACCTGTTGTGCATGATCACTAATGCAGATACCAGCCTCACAAGCATGCCTTCCATACTTAGTGAATCAAAGGAACGGCCTGAAACCAGGTTCGGTTCGGGAGATCTCAAAGACAGCGTATCGGTGGTGGCTGTATATGCCTTGGGAATGACTGTTCCCAAATTCCAATCGCCTACACCGGTGTCTGCCTTGGTGGCTAATCATTCCGGCACCAACCAGAATTATGACGTCACACTAACTGTAAAAGAAAAACTCTCTGGTGCCGTCCGGTATACCAATACTCAGAATGTACCGGTATCTGCCAATGATACGGTAGTGGTTTCTTATAATGGCTGGTCGCCTTCTTTAATGGAGACCGATTCACTGATCGTATCCATCCCGGCAGAGCCCAATGAAAATGTAGTGAATAATAACCGCAAGGCATATGTACAATTGGTGAACCCATCCTTTATAGCCTTTGATGATGGGACGGCCGTTGTTTCCTCAGCTGGTTTTGGATTGGACTCTGGATTGATCATTAGCAAGCACTCGATGTTAGGATGTGGACAGGTGCTGTCGGCAAGTGTTTATTTAACCGAGTCGGCAGAAGGCCAGACCCTGCACGCGGTGGTGGTAAATGTAGAAGGCACTATTGTAGCTACCTCGAACAGTTTTGTTCCGGGGGAGGATGATGTCAACAGGTATCATTCATTTTATTTTACCAGCCCGCCATCATTCGAGGATGAGTCGTTCTATATAGGGATTTCACAACCTGCATCGCTGACAGCTAATTACCCTGTGGGTACACAATGGGAAGATGCCAAAACAAGAGACGGCGCTTATTTCAGGGCCAATCTTGATGGATCAATGATCCGGGATTCAGCCGCGGATGGCCGGTTAATGATCAGGGCTGAGGTTAGCGCTTCTGGCGCAGTGGCATTTATCTCTGGTAATCTCCTGCTTTGCACCGGGGGTTCCACTACGCTTACGGCAGGCAGTGACAGTACCCGGTATACAAACAGTGTAATAAACTATAGCAGCCAGAATGGTAACATTGATTACAGTGCCGGACAGACCCTGGGTACACCCAATGTATATCCAATGTATGCACTTAGCCCGAATGCCTGGGTGAGCAGTTCAGCGGATGGGCAGCGCGAATACCTGGTGTTGGGCTTCCCCGGAGCAGCTCCCGTTAACTTCGTCGATATCTATGAAGTTGCAAGTCCAGGGGCAGTAGATTCTGTATTTGTAAAGAACCCGGCTACGATGAATTTTGAACTGGTATATTCTGCAACCGCCGCGGCGGCCCCGGCAGCAGCCAGGAAGAACAGGATCAGTTTCCCCATGACGGCCTTCAATGTTTCGGAAATAAGAATTGCACTTAACTCTCCTGCGGTGGCAGGATATAATTCAATAGATGCTGTAGGAATTGGTAAAACGGCAGTGCCGGGTACTTTCACAACATACTCATGGTCTCCAGGTGGGGCAACCACTAACTCGATTGTAGTAAACACGCCGGGAGTGTATAGACTTACCACGACAAATGCAGATGGTTGCACTTCGAAAGATAGTGTGACTGTGATAGCAGCAAGCACAACTCCTCCGACCATTACAGCGAGTGGTCCTTCGGCCATTTGCCAGGGAGATAGCATTATCCTGACCTCAAGCCAGCCAACAGGTAATACCTGGAGTACTGGCGCAACAACGGCAAGCATCACTGTTCATACTGCCGGTTCATATACAGTATCGTATAATGATGGTTCAGGTTGCGGCGCATTGGTCTCAGCGCCATTTGCCGTAACAGTGAATCCATTGCCTACAGCAACCATTTCAGGCAGTACACAGATTTGCCTCGGTGGCAGTACTGTATTAAATGCAGGCGCTGGTTTTACCAGCTACCAATGGAGTACAGGAGAGTCCACACAAACCATTACTGTATCGACAGCAGGGATCTACATTGTGTTTGTTACTAATAGTAACGGTTGTCGTGATAGCGCAAGCGTTACAACTACTTATCAAACTTTAGCAGCACCGGTGATCACCGGCAGTCTATCTTTCTGCCCGGGAGGTTCCACTACATTGGATGCCGGAGCAGGGTACAGCAGTTATTCATGGTCCACGGGCGCAACATCACAAACGATCGTCGTTAATTCATCAGGAACATATGGTGTTGAAGTAACGAATGCGGGTGGTTGTGAAGCATCATCTTCTGTTATTGTCTCCACATTTACGCCCCCTTCGCCTGTAATTGGCGGAGCACCCGGTTTCTGCACTGGCGGATCAACTACACTGGATGCAGGGGCAGGTTATGCCAGTTATCTCTGGTCAACCAGTGCCACAACGCAAACCATTGTAGTGAGTACAACGGGGAACGTGAGCGTAACCGTGACAGATATTAACGGTTGCAGCGGCACAGATGATCTGACCATAGCCGTATTCCCGAATCCTGTACCCCTAATATCAGGTACTCTTTCTTTCTGTGGTGGCACAAGCACCACATTAAATGCGGGAACGGGGTATACCAGTTATTTGTGGAGTACAGGAGCGACGACGCAAACCATCATTGTGAACACAGTGGGAACGTTCAGCGTTGCAGTTACGAATGCAAATGGTTGTGTTGATTCCACAAGCGTCACTACCACAAATACAGGTTCATTGCCTGCATCGCCTGGTCCGATCAGCGGCCCGATACTAGCGTCCTGCAATACCACCGGGCACGTTTATTCAATTAGTGCCGTTCCCAACACTTCTCATTATGTGTGGACCTTACCTGCCGGAGCGACCATCGCATCGGGGGATGGCACCACTTCTATAACAGTAAATTATGGTCCTACTTTCCAGGGAGGCTATATTGTCGTGGCAGCATCGAATGCCTGCGGACAAAGTCCTTCTTTAGTACCGACGCGATTATTCGTGCAATCGCTGGTAAATGCTCCTGGAAGTATTAGCGGTGCAACATCCGCCATATGCGGACCTACCACCCGGAGTTATAGTATTGCAGCAGTGCCCACCGCATTGTCGTATACGTGGACAGCGCCTGCCAATGCCTCGGTGACCAGTGGCCAGGGAACTACGTCGGTGACGATCAGTTTTGGAAGTGGGTTTACTTTTGGAAATGTATGCGTAACCGCTAACAATGCCTGTGGAAGCAGTACGCCTTCCTGTATGCAGGTGACTGGGGCTGCACCCACACCCGGAGCGATCAGCGGTATGACAGCTGTTTGCAAGAATGCACAAAATCTTATCTACAGTATTAGTTCGGTGCCGGGAGCTACTTCATATACATGGACGGTGCCTCAATCCGCTTCGATAGTCGTAGGCCAGGGTACTACAACTATAGTGGTGAATATGGGTACGCGTAGTGGCAATATAACGGTACGGGCCAACAGTGCATGCGGTACCAGTGCTGCCAGCACATTGCCCATATTGGTCTTTAATTGCGGCCGCGGCCTGGAAATTTATACCCTGGATGAGATCAGGCCAGTGCCCGAGGTGATCTCCAATTATGGAGGTGCAGGGAAAGCTGGCAAGATCAATCTTGAATGGACGCTGGGAGAACCACGCATTGAGGCAATCAGAAAATCCGACATGCTCTTTACGCAAGGGTTCCATCAACCACTGATAACGCGCAAACCGATCAATGCTCCATTGAAATTTGATATCCGGGTAGCGGCTTATCCAAATCCGGTTACTTCTGTTTTGAATGTAAGAATTGAATCGTTAATAGCTAACAGGCCATTGATGCTTGAGATAACGGATGTAAGTGGACTGGTGATGCACCACCGACGGATCACAGTTTCGAGTGATGATAATTTTGAGATCAGGATGGATAACTATCTCGCGGGTTCATACTTCCTGTTGGTCCGTGATATGAATGGAAGGATCATTCATAGTAGTAAGCTGGAGAAGATGTATCGGTAAGGAGTTAGAAATTATTTTTCAGAATGAGGTTGGTAGAAATATCGACCTCATTTTTTTTAGGTTGATTTCGAAAAGTTGACAAGTTAACAGGTTGACAAGGATTGAGATGATTAGTATTTCACGCCATGACGCAAGGAATTGCGGTCTTTGCGTGACTTTGCGGCTTTGCGTGAAATTAAGAAGTCGACAAGCTCAGGGCTTGACAGATTGGTTAATTGAATTGAACCCTAATAATTCATATGCTTTTTTGAATCTTGCGAGGATCTATATCAAAGAGAATGAAGTAGAAAAAGCCTGCGCTGCAATGGAAACCGGAATGAAGCTGGGTTTTACGAAGGATTATGGACCTGAACTGGAAAGCATGCGAACACAGTATTGCAAATAGATTTCCCGGGAGTTATTCAGCCTGTTCTCAAGCGCATTGTCCTCACTTAGTGCGGATCTTGGATAAAAGCCACAACAATATACTGTGAAAACAATTGAACGCAGAATAGGCAAGTATTCATTATCAAAAGGACAATTGATAAACACCGAGTCGTTATAAGAAGCGGATTGCATTACGAGCGCTTAAGCAGCTTTTTTCCTACCAGCCACTTTTGCAACTCTTTTTCTAGAACGGGAAGAAACGTTTTTTCGGGTTGATAGAACAAGCGCTACTGCTCTTCTTACAGCCCTCCTGGAGATTGAAGTTCTCCGTCTGCCTGTTTTTAGAATTGTCTTGTTCATTGAACAAATTTACGAATTTTCGGAAATTTAATTTTAAACTTAAACCTGTTGGTTTTGGCCTTTTGGATAAAGCAGAAAACCTTATATTTCAATAATGGTTATAATAGTTGGAATATTGATCTTTTTCGCCTTTATATTGGTTTTAGTGAAATTCTATTGGATGATTAAACTGGAAAATGCCAAAGGCCGTTATTTACCTAATCCTATAATATTTACCAAATTCATTTATTTCCCTTTTCCGTACTTGAAAAGCGATAACCCTGTAAAACAGGTTTTTATCAGAAAAATAAACAAGCTAACTGCAATATTTTGGATAATCATTGGATTGGTATTCGTGATCCAACTAATTTTTTTCGCATTTACACCATTTAATTACAAATGAATATCGAGAAAATAAAACCCAACGTAGCGACAGCAACCCTTTGTTGTGCCGGAAATGTCTTCATAGTGGCGTTTGGAATTTTTCTTGTATACAGGCCATTGTTTATGTCCTTAGAGTTATGGAGACTGCTTTCAATTTGTGTGGCTATCAGTATCGGGTCGCTCTTGGCAATGTATATTTTTATGACAATGATAGATGTTGGACGAAATGCAACTGGCAACAGAACTATTGTTAATTGGGCGATTTCTGGAGCACTCTCCGATTCTCTTTTTTTGATATTATTTTTTTCGTTTTATCTAATAGGAGGCAGTTTGAGAGATGTTTTAATTTATGCAGTTATTGCTAAGGGTATTTGTTTAACAGGATCTGTCATGTATTCCTTATTTTCTAAGAAAAGTGCAATGAATAACGATTGACTGCAACCAATTTTTTTCCTCGTATCTTGACCCGATATTGCCAGGGATCTCTGATTCTCGTTATTTTTTTAACCGCGGAGAGCGTAACAAAAACCCCGGTCCCCCGGGGTTTCTCTTTCACCGCTTCCTCCATTTAATCAGCCTTCTCATACCAATCGATACCAAATAACTCACAACAGCTCCCAATGCGGAAAGGAGTATTGTGCTGATTATATCAGTGGTCGTGATATTGGCTAATACAATGGTCAGCGTTCCTCCTATCGTGCCGATCTTCGTCATTTCCGCTCATCCTTTACGGCGGTCTGGCTTACACCAGTCATGACGCCTCCGGCGACGGTGAGGTATTCCGCAACCTTGAGCAGGATGAACGGAAGCTTTACCGGTGCGGCTACAATGGCAGCGCCGATCGCGGCCACCGTAAGACCGACGGTCCTTACTTTCTTGAAGAACTTCGGCGTCTTTCGGTGCATCCTGGATATGATTGTTTTCATACTTTAAGTTTTTGTGACTATGCATTGCGCTTCACGAGAGTTCGCAGATTTTTATGAGGTCACAAAGAACACTACGAAACACGAAGGACACAATGAATAATCGGGTTACTTAATAATGTTGTTACAGTTTAAAAGAGGCTGAAACTAAGCCGGCATGTCCAGCCTCTCTTGAGTTGCCCCAACCCACGATTTTGTTCAGGTCGTTGATTCAAAGCACTGTTGTTTATGAAAAGCTTTTGCTTTTTATTTCTTCCTACGAAGCGTTGCCTGATCAAGAACCCTTAAACTTTGGGATTTGGGGGTTCGCTCGCAGCTCAAAGCTCATAGCTCGAAGCTTGAAGCTTACAGCTATACCTGCGATACCGCCGCCACGATCGCACTATTATATCCCTGGTCCTTGATCTGGTAGTACTGGCCATTGGTTTCTAGCCAATATTCAATACCAGCCAGGATCACAACCGGGTTAGTAGTGCCTGGGGCAACAGAAGCTCTCAGATCAATTTGTGCGACTTCATTATTGTCCCAGGGGATCTTGTTCCCTGAAACTATTTCCAATTTGTTCATTCCCGTTTCGAAATTCAATTCGAGAATTCCCGCATGGAATTGAATGTGAGTCGCAGTTTGCGGTGCTTTTACTTCCAGCTTTGGCGTAAAGGCCGGAATGGAAAGTGTTACATCCCCATTCGGTCTGTCTACCACGCTGCTGTATTGTCCGCTGAAGCTTGATTTGAAAGTTCCTGGTTTGCCGAATTCAAAGCCGGTCAACATGTTCAGATCTCCATCACCCACGATCCTGGAACCGCGAGGATGAGTAGTATCTGTTTTGATGACCTTAAAAAGCAATGAACGAAGGCGCAGGCTCATGTCGCTATTGGATACATTGGCGACCAGTTTGAGTGTTGCTTCCCGCAAAAGCTTGGCAGCTTTGGCAACCGTTGCAAATTCAGACATATTCTCCCGGGTCCTTTCAAAGTTTTCGTCTGTGAGCAGACGTGCCTTGTTCAGACTGGTTGAATGCTGGCTGACATGGTAGTTGCCATTTCTGCCCTTGAAGAAGCGGAAATTTCCCACTCTCCCGGAGATCGGCAGTATCCCTTGTTGTTTTGCCATGATCATTTTTTTAAGTGTTATAAAATTTGTTCTGTTTCTATCCCGGAGTTGCGCTCACTTCGGGATTATCATCATGATGATTGCAATTGCGATGTGAAAATATCTTCGAAGTGAAGGGGAGTCCAAGTCTAAGTCGCATTTGTACCTATTTATGCTTAACAATGCTTATCAGTCGCGAACAGGCGTATTCGTCTTATTCATACCTATTCATCGCGTTTGTTGTACTTGTGTTGTACTTGTGTGCTACTTGTGTTGTACTTGTGTGTCGAGTGTGTGGGAGTGTGTATCACGCAACGGCGCTACGAACGCAACGTTGCCCTGATCTAAATAAAAAAGCTATCCGTTCGGATAGCTTCGTTCCGCAAACATTTTGAACCACGAAGCCACGAAGAGCGCGAAGGTTCACGAAGCCTTTGTTAATCCTTCGTGAAGCTTAGTGGCCTTAATGTATTCGTGGTTCAATTGTCATTTCCTCTTTCTCACTGTTGTAGTTTCTCTTACAGTAGTCTTTGGATGACGGACAGCATATTGCTTGGTTACAAACTGTCCTGTTCCCGCATCGCGGAACTTCGAAGATTGTCTTTCCTTTTTCATATTTGAAAATTTGATTATTATAGAATGCTTTGTATGTATTTCATTATTGAATAAACTCCGCGACAAATTCCTCTTCCAAACCGGTAACGTAGCAGAACTCTCTGATCGTGATGAATGATCGTTCTGGTTTATGTAGAACGATACGGATCTTCCTTAGCAACTTCCTGGCAGTATCAGTCTTCATTCCTGTGATGTGGGATATATCTGTAGGATAAATTACAGCCCGAGGCAGCTGTTTTTTATTAGGCGTATTCATAACCCAGTTGTTTAGTCAGATTGATTTTGAAAATGGCAAACCCTACCCCATCAACTTCTTATACTCCTTCGGATCCAGGTAATCCAGTATATCTCCAGGCTTACATTCCAGGTATTTGCAAATCGCATCCAGTGTATCAAACCGGATTCCTTTTGCCTTGCCTGTTTTCAGCAAGCTCATATTCGCCAGGGTAATGCCTACTGCTTCGCTTAATTCAGTCAGGGACACTTTCCGCTTAGCCATCATCACGTCCAGGGTTACTACTATGGGCATAGATTAAACGATTAAAGAGTTTTCTTTTTGCAATTGGTATGCTTTTCTAAACGCTCCAGCTAATAACAGTACGGCAAGCCCCGCCAGGATCCAGCCCTGCCAGCGACTGATATTATCGAGCCAGTTGTATTGGACTTCAGCAGGGATCCGGTTGCCGAGGATCAGCCGGGCAACCAGGTTGGAAACAAAAGGAAATAATCCAACACCGAGAAGAGTCCAGCCTACCAGGTATAAGGCTTTGAAATTATTTTCATTGAAACTGTCGCCCCTTGCGATCCGGGTGATTAATTGCGATCCTTTAATGGCGATTGCATATATGATAAGCACCAGGAGCATCAGCGACACCATCCAGCAAAAGATCATAATGCTATTATATGCAGACCTGCTAACCGGGATCAGGACAGCGCCCAACCCGCCGGCGTTTATAAACCCATTTTCAAAGACAACTCCATTGGTATTTTGTGGCAATCCGGCACCAGGGCGTAACCGGTACCCACTCAGGAAAATATAATGATCATTCGCTGTGGTACCGGCTGTGGGTTTGAAATATCCGAACGCGAATACATTTAGATTCAAGGTGGCATTGAGCCCTGTGGCAACCCGTACACTATCTCCTCTATACCGGGTGCTTGTCCCTGCCGTATTAGCCATTGCGCTATAACAATTTGAAGTTCGAATATTGATCAGGCTAAACAGTACCAGCAGTGTGATGATACTGGCCAGGAGAGGGGTAATAATGCGGTGCATAAAACGCCTTTTGAAACCAAATATAATAATATTTATCGTAAAACAATAAAATATTTTTGTTAGATAGAAAATAGTTTCTACATTAGTGTTGGAATTCGAAATAGGTGAATGGGTGAATGGGTGAATCCCGACGCAGCGAAGCTGGTCGGGATGCCGACCGTAAGCGTCGGCATGGGTGAATGATGGGAATAATCAATAATTAGTAATCAATAATGAACTCAGTTTCGGTTTTACAATGGATCAAAAACCACCTTGGTCCAATTATTCGCCAGGCCTTGTCCGCCCGTCCGGGAACGATCTATACCGAGGATTGGTTAGCAGCAATGGCTTACCGGGAGACCGGGTTTCTTTTGCACCGGTATATTCCGAGGAAATACAGTTTTGAAAAAATTTCCGAACTTATGCATGGGGATTACTGCCAGCGCAAGGGCGAAACGAAGAAAAGTTATCATGGATATTCCTTCTGGCAGATCGATACGGGCAGTTATCCTGACTTCATTTCCTCGGGCGATTGGAAAGACCCTTTGAAATCCTGCATTAAAGCTATTGACGTCCTGGAAGAGAAAAGAAAGTATCTTTTGACACGATGCAGACTTAAGGGAGATGAACTTAATCGCGCTATCACAGCGGCATATAATTGTGGGCAGGGGAATGTGATAAAGGCAGTTAATAAAAAGTTGCCGATAGATTATTATACGTTTAATAGGGATTATAGTCAACAGGTGTGGTTGTTTAGAAAAGAATATAGTGTGCTAAAAGAAACTGGAGTGGAAGTGAATAGGTGAATAGGTGAATGAGTGAATGGCGTAGTGTCCTTCGTGCTTGCCAGCCGTAGTGAAACGAAGGCTGGGTCCTTCGTGTTCTTCGTGCTCCTCTTTTTTTCGAAAATCGGAGTGTTGGATTGAGAGTACGGGTTTCAGTTTTGATTCTTAACTAAAAACATAAAACATGAAAATCCCAAGACTAGAACTCGCCCTCCTCTTCGACAACGCCATTATTATCGGGTTGTTAACCTACATTTCAACTCCCGAATGGCTATACGCATTGCTCACCGGCGTTTTTACTTTCATTTTACAAGTTGTGGCATATCTGACGTTGAGGAAGTTTTTCCGACCGAAGGCGGTAAAGCAATAAAACACTCGATTCTAAAAAAGCGGTATCTTATCCAAAATTTCTATTAGGCTCACTAGCCTCACCTGGGGTTAGACGCCCATAACCAAAACTATAACTGCTATGGAAGATTATTATTACCAACCGACTCCAATGCCCACCTGGGCGGTCGTGTTACTCATTGCCGTTGGCTTGTTCCAGCTCATTGCCATGTGGAAGGTCTTTGTAAAGGCCGGCCAGCCAGGCTGGGCTGCTATCATCCCGATCTACAACATTTACATTATGACGAAGATCGCCGGCAAGCCAGGCATCTGGACCTTATGGTGTCTCATCCCCATCGTCAATATCATTTTCATCATCTGGCTGTACAACATGATCTCGAAAAGCTTCGGCCACGAAGAAGGTTTTACCATTGGGCTGGTTATCCTTGGATTTATTTTCTGGCCAATCCTTGGCTTCGGGCCTTCCAAATACCTGGGTCCCTTTGGAGATCCGGTTAAGTTTAGGGAGTATTCGGGGAGGGATAGGTTTGAGTTTGAGGATGGCCCGAAAAAATAAAATTTTAAACAGATCCGCTGACTGTTAATCAGAGGTTTGTTGGTTCAAGTCCAGCAGCAGGAGCTGAAAAACAAGCACTTAACATTAATAAAGTTAGGGGCTTTTTTATCATAAGGAATTTTTAGCTCGATTGAGCCACTGTTATTATTTGTGACACCAGCCTCAACGGTTTCAATTCCTGATGTTACTTCGAAAAATATTAAGAATCCGTATAACTTTTCTGGCAAACCATCACACGGATTGCAACCCCGTCAACTTTGTGTTGCCGTTTATGTAACTACCGGTAATACTCGCCATTGTTTTGCGGTAACTCGAGACTTCAACTCCAATATACCCAGACAATTCATTGTTGACCCATTTCAACAGGTCATCGCTGTCAATTTGACTTGCCAAAACTTTCATTTTTAAGAGGGGTCATTGCAAGCTAATGTAATCATTAATTAACTCGTTGATTATCTCCCCTAACAATTCATTCCCCATATTAAAATATGGGCTGACTAAAGACAACTCATTACTCCAATGGAGAAACTATCATGCTTGAGTCGGCAATAATTTTTTATTGTAATATTCCTTGTCAAACTCAATTAAAAATGTTTTTAGTTCTGAACTGGTGAGTACTCGAGGGGTAAGCTGATTTAGCCAATAATAAGTGTTTAAGCTAGGAATAAATTCTTTAAATGGTGAGATTACAAGTGGAACGATATATGAAATTCCAGACAAATCATAGTTTCGGCCAAGTGGATTTTGACAGAGCCAGTTCGCTTTTTCATCTACCTCGTGCAAACCTTTGTTAAGCACCCGATCAATTCTATAATTCAAAGCAGATTTCTCTCCAGTATACATTCCAAGTGACCAGGCAACAACTTTACACTCCCCAATAATTAAGTGATCACCAAGCCTTACTGAAAAATCTACTTGTCTGCTTTCTCCTGTTACACTTTTGCATGGTGATGTCGGAAGGTAGGATTTGTTTTCATTTACGGCGATTTCGAGGGTTTGTCCGCGGAAACTAAATTTATTTAAATCAATATCAAAAAACAGGTTATTCAGGAGTTCTACTATAATGCTAAAATCTATATAAACCTTCTGGTCCTCTACCGGGATAAACATTTTCAAGGTGCCTGCATATGACAGTCTTATCTTCGTCGGATCCTGGAGTGTCAAAAAAGCAATGGCACTATCAATTTCAGCATCAGAAACAGCGTCAATGCCAAGAATTTTTTCACACACTTTTTTATAGGAAGAGCATACCATCCGGATGTCTCTTAGGTCAGATGGTCCTTGGTATGCTCGCTGAATGATTGTAAACAAGACCCCAGCTTTTCCTTCTTTAGAAAGATGAAAGTAATGAGTGCATAAAGTGGAAATGACTAGCAAAATTGCTTGAAATGAGATATTATGTTTCGATTTGAAATCATCGGTAAATGGCTGGTGTGCTCTTAAATAACTTGACAGTGATATTGGGTATAAAAAATAATTTGGTTGAAGTTGGTGGTTAAGCGATACTCTGAAAATTTTTTCAAAAACGGGGTTAAAGCTTTCTATGGTTTCGTTTCTTACATTCAAAACGGGGATTAGGGTATCGCTATTCACATCTTCGTTTTGCGAGGTAAATACTGTACCTGTTGTGGAGCTAATAAAATCTTCGTGTCGACTGTCGAAAGATTCAATCAACTTAGCCAATTCATCGGTGCGGTATTCGACAATCATTTCCGGCAAACTATGATCTATCTTGATAAAAGCACCTTTTTGTAGTGCTCGCATTTTAGCTAGTGAATACCAATATTCGTAACATAGTTTTTCGAGTATATAGAACTCTTCAATATTCAGGTGTGTAAACTTAGTTAGTACTAATTGGTTTGGGAAAGCATCAATTGCATGTCTTTCAAGATTGAATTTTTCGATTAGTAATAAGCCTCCAAGTATTTCCGATAGATTTATTTCCTTTGATTTTCCAACATGCTCACAAAAATGTGATGCCCCGAATTTTTGAATTGCTGCGTTTAATGTGGTACGAACTGCCAAAATAGTTTGTGGAGCTTCATCATCGCCCACGGAGAAGGGATGAATTCTCCTTGACAGATGGAGCCAATATGCCCGAGAGTACCTGGAGACAATTTCCTCTATTTTATTGGTAACACTATGGAGATAGGAATGAAACAATCCCTTACCGTTCAGGTAGTCATACCTGTCTTCTGGAACCAAAGACCAAAAGTGTTTCCTAAAATGACTTATGCCATTAAAAGTTTCTTTGGGGAGGGCTTCGAATAGAAGCTTAAACGGTCTATTATAATACTCAATTTGTAAATATGTTTCTTGAGCCATTTCAAACCAGTTAAGGTGAAAATAAAGCTAGTTTAAGAATACAAAGTACAAAATATATTCTAATATAGCATTAACTAATTGATATTATGCAATTTATATTTTTTTAGCAAATATGTTACTTTGTTTCAGCAAAAAGGCTACTTTTGGACATGCATATCAAAGATCTTGTTTTTATTAGAAGTGGGTCACCAGAATATAGCGAGGTCACAGGTGAGGCAATTCGCTTCGTAAGAATGAAAAATGTGGATCATGAAAGGTACCGTATCAATTGGGACGAAGTAGAGACTCTAAGACATGGACATCGACCAGTGAAATGCTTGAAACAAGACGAGATTCTATTGATAGCAAAAGGTGAAAGAAATACTGCCGTGCTTGTGCCGAATCTAACATTTTGCAGTATTGCGGCGAATCAATTTTTTATTTTATCAATCAAAGAAGAATTTCAATTTCAAGTTGATCCACTGTATTTGACTTGGTATCTCAATTTCCCAGCGCGTGAATATTTTATTTCAAATTCAACCGGCGCCGTAATACCGAACCTACGGAAAGAAACCGTCGGGAATCTGAAAATTGCTCTTCCCCCAATTAGTGATCAGAAATGGATTGTCAGTGTTTATCAGTCAATGGTTGAACAAAAAATATTGTTTAGCCAGTTATTTGAAGATCGAATAAACCTATTGTGCAACGAAATTCAGAAAAAAGAATGGATGTAGTTAAATTATACAGCGAATTACATAAACAGCTCAATAGAAGGCAACATGACCCTTCAATGGAAGCCTTGCTTTTCACCTGGTGTTATATTTCAGCTTCTAAAGAGTTCCTGTTACCAGAAATCTTATCGATTAAAAATTGGGCTGAAAGCTTATACTCGAGAAAAATTAACCGTTCTCTAAAAGAGATCTTAGTGGAAGTTGAACAGCAAGTACCTCTTCTGAAAAAAACATTTACATTATTATTAGACGCTTATGAAACCCGCTACCCTCCCGCTGATGTGAATCATGATTATGAGCTTTATTCGTCAGTGTTTAGCAGATTTGATTATAGTTCTGTTCGGCCAGAAGATTGGACGCTAATCCTTGATATGATAATTGAGAATATTAATAGACGGCAGCGAGAGTTGGATAGCGAACCTGCGGATATAAGCAAGCTCGCTGCTAAAATTTTTGCTGATCAATTATTACCAGAGCATCGGAAAAAGAAGTTGAATAAGGTTGTGTTCGTTCCTTCGTTAACAACGGGCAGATTGCCCGTTGAAATATCTCGGTACTTAAAAGGAGCTCCACTTAGTTATGTCGGCTTCGAAAGCCAACTTCAAGCTTATTGTATTTCTGTATTCAGCTTTATTGTGAATGGACTCGATACTCGATTCCTTCATTTCGGTTCAGTAGGAGATTTTAGTCTACAAGTATGGGACTGTTTTGTGTCGTTTTTTAAACCATCTTGGCTTGATAATGTTACGGAGTTGGAGAAAAATATCAAGATTCTTGCACTTAATTCAGACGTCGCAGTAACCGTTATTAGCCAAAGTTTTCTGTTTTCTTCTAAGTTTACAAGTATTCGACGCTACTTAATCTACAACAGTAATCTGACTTCGATTGTTACTCTTTCCCCCAGTACATATAACAACAGAATAAAATCTGCAATTCTGGTTTTTAATAATAAAAAGAGTTCAGACAAAATACTTCTTGTAAACGCGGAGAACCTAGAATTGTCTAAGACGAAAATTGTGAGATATCAGCAAAAAGAAATTGATTTCATCTCGGATATCCTGAAAAATCAAATTGAGCACGATGGAGTTAGTAGATCATTCGACGTTGTGGAACTACGTAGTGATAATTATTCACTCCTTGTTTCTCATCGTCTGCCAGAAGCCAAAAGAGAAATAAACATTCGAGAGATAAGAAAAAGAGTGCTTAAGAATCAGCAGAAACTGCTCAGCAATGAATTGAAACTGCAAAGCGATTTCAACCGACTCATAGATTCAAAATAATAATTATGCAATACATTGAAAATTACAGTCACCAAAACGGAGAGGACCATCTGAAAACAAAACAATTGTATGAATGGACAATCTCAATTTTCCAAGCACCACACATCAAAATTGCAAAAGGATGCACCGCGGTGGTTCGAGAGCATGTTCGTTCCAAATTACTTGACAATGGATGGAGTGGTGAAATTCCGATTGACACTGCTTTCGATCTAACCGTTTTCTCCATTGGTGATAACACAGCCTTCCAAATTCAAACTGGGAATATCACGAGGGCATTTTATGATTTATTAAAGCTGGAATTTTTGTACAAGCGTGGAAGGATTGAATCTGCCGTACTCGCTGTACCATCCCTTAATGCGTCTAAAAAGATCGGTCAAAATATAGCCAACTTCACCCGAGTAATGAATGAGTTAGGTCTATTCAAGAATGTAATAACAGTTCCTTTAACTTTAATAAGTTTCGAATGACAACAAAGTTTATACCCCAAGTAAAGCCAATTCTTGAGCGCAAGGCCGAAATCGCTTCTCAGGTCGAGAATGCGACTAGAACTTATAGGTTCTACAGCTATAAGAATGAGCCAATAGATTTACCTGTAATAAGGGTTCCGATTACTCTTCCGCTTTATCGGATGGAAAATTATCGAACAAGATTACAACAACGCGCATGGATCAAAGAAAGGAATGTTTCATCAGATCATTTCAAGACTGGTGAAGAGAATGATTCCGTTCAAAAAGAACAGCACAAGTTTTTGTGGGAGTTAGCAACAGAAGAAAAGAAAAACATAGCTCAGATAACTGAGATATTAAGGACAGAAGGGCAAAAAGAGCCTATTCTGGTTACACATTTGGGCGTTGTAGTCAATGGAAATAGGAGACTTGCAGCAATGCGAGAATTGTATAAATCGGACCCAAATGCATTCGCGGATTTTCTGCAAGTCGACTGTATGGTCTTGCCCCCGTCAGCTACAGAAGATGACCTTAAAGAAATTGAAGTAAAGCTTCAAATGACGCCAGAAACAAGATTACCATATGACTGGATTAGTGAATCTATTGCTATACAAGACCTCAGTGACAGAGGAAAGGATCCGGAGACAATCGCTGCCTTAATGCGGTTAAAAGATGGTTCAAAAGTCAGGACCAAGCTCAGGATGCTAACTGAAATAGACATTTATTTAAAGGATTGGCTTCATCAAGAAGGTAATTATAAAGAGGTACTTGACGCTGAGCAAATCGTATATGAACTAACAGTAAGGTTTGCCAAAAAAGAAGGCACTGAATTGGAAATTGCACGGAAGCTTGGGTGGATTCTTCTAGACCGGCGAGGAGAAGATGGTCGTATATATAACTACAAAGAGATTGTTGGAAGCTTGCTACCAGAGATAACAGGCAAAATCAGAGATGTATTTCCAAACGAAACGTCAGTTACGAACGCAGGCGATGATATAGAGGTTGAAGATCTTGAGCTGGAGTTTGATCTTGATGATTCACAGATATCGATAGAACAAGGTGTATCCAATTTTTTGCAAAACTGTCGTGATAATGAAGAGATGCAGGATTCAGTTATAAAGTTGTGCGATCTGGTTGTTGAAGGCAGAAAGCAACGAAAGAATGGCCAAGCGGCATTTAAAGCTGTAAATGACGCTAATACCAAGCTCTTGGCAGTAGAATTAGCCTCGGCTGAAAAAAGTACCTATGAAGGTATTAGAAATCAACTTAAATCAATTCAAAGTAGGGTTAGCGTGTTACTGGAAGAGTTATCACGGCTTGAGGGGCGAGCAGTTATTAATACAAACTAATCATGGACGAATTTAGAATTAGCTACGATGCCGCGAACAATGTGGGGATGTTGCGCAAGATTGATGATGAGATGCCTACCAGTTGGCAGAAATTAAAAACGTCTGCCCTCAACATTAATTTGAATGCTATAAATGGCTCGGACGAAATTCGCTTACCATGGTTTCAGATGTTGACACTACTGAGAGAATATTTGCCTTTGCAAAGGCCTTTAAACTTTCGAATACGGACCGATGATACCTCAAGAGAACAGTTATCAAGATTCGTATCTGAATTTCGAATAACCCGTACTGCTGATCGGACTGAACAGGCAATAGTGGAGGACGAAGTCGAAGAGAGATTAGTACAATTTGGTTTCACACCTGTAAAGCGGGAATTGAAGCAGTTTCAAAAACGAGATATTGCTCGCCTGGTAAATTTGCCTAGTGGAGCTAATTTTTCGGTTCCGGGCGCAGGGAAAACCACAGTTACATTGGCAGTACATCTTTTGACTTGCACAGAAAAAGACAAATTATTAGTAATATGCCCAAAGTCAGCCTTCCCGGTGTGGTCAACAATTATTTCAGAATGTTTAGAACCTTCAGATGAATGGTTTTTTAATAATGGCAGCTTTAAGAATTTGAGCGGTCTTACTGAACGGGATATTGTTGAAAGCTTCACTTCAGGTGCTCATTATTTCATGACAAACTATGAGCACTTTGTTGCTCGTAGAGATGTTTATAGTTTTTTACTTTCAACATATTCCGTCCACCTTGTTCTTGATGAAGCACATCGAATGAAAGCGGGCGAATTATCTCAAAGAGGTTCCGCATTGTTATCCGTGGCCAACTTGCCGAAACGAAAAGACATTTTAACTGGAACTCCTATGCCGCAATCGGCTTATGATTTGCAGGCACAGATGGACTTTTTGTACCCAGGTTCATCGTTGGGCTTAAGAATCGAAAGGGGAGAGATGCCATCACGAGTAATCGGTAACCTTTACACGAGAACCACCAAATCAGAACTCGGCCTGCCTCCGGTAAATCGCATCTTCATCCCAATTCCCATGTCGGAAGCGCAAATCGCACTTTACACGATTGTGAAAAATGATGCCTTAAGCCAACTGAGTTCTCTTAGGACCGAAAATAAATTTGATGTGATAAAAGCGAGAAGATCTGTACTAAGGCTTTTACAACTTGCTTCAAATCCACTTCTAGCAATTAGAAGCATCTCACAAGATGTTAGCCTGCCAGATAACCGAATTCTTGAAGCGATTACCCAAGAAGGCATATCCAGCAAAATGCAGGCTGTAATCAGATTGGTAAGAGAGAATGTACTAAAGGGAAGAAAAACTGTTGTTTGGACAATTTTTACTCAGAATATTATGGATTTAGAAAACTGCTTGCTAGACTTAAATCCTGTAACTGTTTTTGGAGGTGTGCCCACTGGTAGTCCGAATGATGAATCGACAAGAGAAGGTCGCATTCGTAAATTTCACGAGGATAAGACCTGCATGGTAATGATTGCCAATCCTGGAGCGGCTGGTGAAGGAATTAATCTGCATGAGGTATGTCATGAAGCGATCTATCTTGATCGCAGCTATATTTCAACTCAATACCTACAGAGTATTGACAGGATTCATAGACTTGGTTTACCACCTGATACACAAACCAATATATCAATCTTGCTATCGGCACCACCTCCTGGTGTGGGTTCAATTGACTATAGTGTGAGTCGCCGATTGGCCGCAAAAATTAGAGCATTGCAACAACTTTTAGATGATCGTGATTTACACGAAATCGCACTTGATGAGGAAACTGTGGATGAACCTATCGATTATAATTTCGAATTTGATGATTTGGCCGATTTAATACAAGAGTTAGAGGGTCAAATTGATTTTGATGAAGATGACGCTATATAAACTGGTTATAAAATTAGTTCATGCGCACCTTGAAACTAGATATGTCAACTGTAATCGCGTTGTATTTATTGTTATCAGAAGAAAGCAAAGAATTTCTTACTTACTTAAGAAAGAATCACCCTTCTTATTGCCATTTAGATTGGAGCAATGCAAAAACATGGATTGAGCAATTCAGTTTGACTTCTAATTCAACATTCGAAAAGTTATGCATCGAATGCTGTAATATTTTTATATCTAATAACCCTGTACTAAAGTCATTGGTTTTTATAGGCCGCGGCCCTCTCGTCTCAGCATTATCTGATGATGAACGGCAAGTTTTCCACTCAGCCAAACTGCTCGACACGTCGCTTAGTTTAGAATCAATTGCATGGTGGGACTCGTTCAGACAATCGCGATTATCGATGCAATCCACGCGGAATATTGCTCAAGGTCGAAAGGGTGAACTGTGGACATATTTAGTTGAACAAAATTACCTTTTGGAAAAGTCAACTGATTTGAAGCCGAAATGGGTAGCATTAGACAGTGATCGCTTCGGATACGATGTAGCAAGCTTCCAGATTAATGACAAGAAGGCAAAACCAATTTTATTAGAAGTGAAGACCTTTTCACAACAGAATAAACCAATTATTTATATAACCCGCTTTGAATGGCTTACGGCAATGAGTGTTATCAGAAACTATTATTTTGAAATCTGGTGTATTGAAAACAGGAATAAGATTAGGATAAATGCAGAGGAATTAATTCCTTATTTGCCCAGGGAACAGCCGCTATGTGAGTGGCAATCTGTGAAAATCGATATTGGTCCATGGTGGACTACCTACCATGGACCTTTGAAGTATACTGTAAAAACTCAATTGGAATCTGAGATAATTTAGACTCACGATGATTGTAAATTGGCTTTGTTAATGGTCTAAATTTCAGTTTCCCCCTATTGAAATCATCAATTCTTTTTAAGCCAATTTCCCGATACTTTTTAATTTTTTCAATACCGACAACATTTCTGTCATTTTTAAGGCTCGCCAGGATTGTTGAGCCTACGCCAGCGAAAGGATCCAAAATCCAATCCTGTTGGTTCGTTAATGCGAGTACACACCTTTCAATCAGTTCTATTGGGTATTGACATGGATGTTCCGTTTTTTCTACGTGATTCGCTTTGACGTTTGGGATATTCCATATTTCGTTTTCCCAATCATGAATGACCACATCCCACACATCAGATGGGTTCTTCCCTAAAGGGTTTCCTGAAAGTTGTCCCTTCTTTGGTCCTTTAAAATGCCTTTTTGCGGGATATTTACTCGGTATTCTGACAGCATCAAGATTGAAAGTGAATTTATCGGATTTCGTGAACCATAGAATGGTCTCATAGCGGCCTGAAAATCGTATAGATGAATGCAGCCCATGCTCAAACCTCCAGATTATTCGATTTCGCAACTTTAACCCAAGAGATTTGAAAATTTCATAGTAAAAAATATCAAGCGGAAATATCTCTTTCTTGTTAACATAGTTCCCAACCTGCCAGCAAATACTACCTTCTGGATGAAGTTTATTTACAAGCTTTTTTATGATCCTCTTTTGTTCCTTCAGGTAAAGTTCAATTGATTTCTTAGTCTCGTATTCTTTTCCAACGTTATACGGAGGCGAAGTGATTATTAGTTTGAAAAAATCTTTCGGGTACTTGTCGAGTTTTTTAAATGAGTCTCCAAGTAAATATTCGTATTTTGCCAAAGTTTTCAACGTTTGTAAAGTAAATTAATCGCATTCATCCTTCAAGGTAATTTTATCCAGATCCGGTGGAAAATTTCTGCAAATATTCATCATGGCAAATATATTATGTGTGGTCACTGCAATTCGAGAACTAAACGTTTGCTCCCGAAATTAAGCGAATAAAAACGCTTGTACGCGGATAACCCATATCTTCTGTTCATCAGGGATAAGCGAGCTCAAAATAAAACGTCAATCGACAATTCGCAATTTCAAATAATTAAGTTTAATATTCTTATCACGATTGACTCAAATTTGATAGTCTTTAGGATTATGTGCAGATTCTTAGCTTTTGGTTAGTTCTTCCAAACTCAGGCTTGCCGCCTTTGTAAAATAAGTGCTTCTCTTTTTCCCTTGGTTGAAGTTTAAAATTATCTATCAGAACAATCTGTCGTTGAAATATGTTCTTTTGATTGCGATTTTTTACCTCGTCAACCAAAAAACCAGCACCGCCGCCCGCTTAACCAACTTCGGATATAGATTCAAATTCATCTTCTCTCCCGGTGCATGTGTTCCACCTCCAGAAGCACCGATGCCGTCCATGCAATCCAGATATTTGGCAATAAATGAAATATCGCCGGCGCCACGACTAGCGGGATCGCCTTCGATGACCTTGCCATAACCCAATGCAAGGCTGACATCGCTTATTTTTTTTACCAGTGATCGGTTGCCGGCAGTAGGTGGCATCGGTGGATAACGATCCTGGAAAGCGATTCTCGCTCTCGATCCAGCCAACGAATTGGAAACAATAGCACGCATATTCGCTTTGGCTTTTTCTCGTTGGGGTTCACTGATATACCGGAGATCGCCGATCATAACTGCTTTTGGTGAAATGATATTTGTCTTGCCTGAAGCCTGGCCTGACTGATTACTATCAACATAAGTTACTTCCGAGCCGCCGAGGATCAGGCCGGGATTGAAGCTGAGGTATTTTTCTTTGCTAAGCCTGCCCCTGAATTCATTCAGAATCCGCGAGGCTTCATAAATGGCGCCGTAAGAAGGGACATTGAAGATCTGGGATGAATGGCCCTGTGTTCCTTCAACTTCCAGTTTCCAATTGCCCGAGCCGCGGCGGGCAATGGCGACTTTATTTAAACCGCCTGCGCCTTCGAAAGCTAATGCGATATCGTGGGTCTTTCCTCTTTCGATCAGATCAGCGCGACTCACTGAAAATGGCTGGCCGACATTTTCTTCATCACCTGTGTAATAAACGGTGATGGTTACGTCATCCAAAAGATTTTGTTTATGCAATGCTTTTAATGCCGCAATGATCATCACGTTCCCGCCTTTCATATCTACTACGCCCTGGCCGGTGACGGTGCTGTCATTTAGTTTTCGATATGGATTGGCGGGCATGTCGGGTTCAAAGACGGTGTCGAGGTGGCCGATCAATAATAGCTTTTTTCCTTTTTTGCCCTTGCGGGTGGCTACGAGATGGCCGGCGCGTTTTACGGAGTCGGGCATGGTAATCCATTCGACGGTGAAGCCGAGTTCTCTTAATTCTTTTGCGTAGTGTTCACCGACCATGCGTACACCCTGGATATTAAAGGTGCCGCTGTTGATGTTGACGGATTCTTCGAGGAGTTTGAGGGTATTAGGCATGTCGGCATCGATGGAGCGGATGATCTCGCGCTCGACGGGGGATTGGGTTTGGGAAATACTGGTGGCTGAAGCGAGGAGGGCTATTATTAGAAAGAAATTTTTCATTGCTGGGAATTGTGATTGAAAGTTAGGGCATTTCATTTTTTGAGTAGCGGAGATAGGTTTCACGCCACGGCGCAAAGAACGCCACGCTAAGTCGCAAATCCCCAAGCTTCGGACTCAACGTTGCGTCGTGGCGAGCGTTGCGTGAAAATTTATTCAACAATCCGCAACCTCGCTTCTTTCGACGCTTCGACTGGCTCAGGCTCAGGACAATGGCAAAAGCCGCCTAAATTAGTTAAAGCGTACCGAGGTCACGAAGTTCACGAAGGACCACAAAGCACACAACGTCGTGTACTTGCGAGCGAAGCGAAGCAAGCTTTCTTTGTGTTCTTGCGAGTGAAGCGAAGCAAGTGGCCTCAGCTTTTTTCTATATTCGGAGTGCGCACTTTCTTTCGATTTTAATGATAAGAAAATTCCGCGTTGAGTCTCGGAAATATTATTTAGATTTAGAAGACCGCACCATTCTCTCCTCTCTTCCAGGACGACTCCTGCCTCGAAAACCAACATAAGTAACCTTAAAACCTTAGACAATGAGAAAACTCTATTGGATAGCTGCACTCCTTTTTGTGCACACATCCTTAAAAAGCCAGATCATCACAGGTGAGATCTTTGGGATCCTTCAACAAGCCCAGGTAACGCTATATGAAAATCCGAATTATAACGGCGCATTTAAAACATTGGCGCCAGGTTCCTATGTGCTAACGGATTTTAATGATGTGGCATCATCAATAAAAGTACCAGCTGGTTTGGTGGCCTATATCTATGATCATGCCTCGCCGGAGAAGGGCTTTGGCATTTCGGTAGACCTGCTGGAAGATGTTCCCAACCTTAATGTCTATGATTTCAATGACCGGGTTTCATATGTCACGGTATTTGCCAGCACAAAGGATGATAAATATGTCTGGGCCAGGAACGCGATGGTGAACGGACAGTTCGTCCCGGGACATTGGGAGCGAAAGAGAGCTACACCTGTTTCTTATGGTACCGTTGGAGTCGTTTCTCCGCCGATAGAAGGACCATTACCCAGCGGTCCGACCGTCCTGAGTGTAAATGGACCTAATACGGTCATTAACACCCTGGGCGTACAATCCGCAGAAGGCAGGTTAAAATGGGATTTCGCAAAGAATACTCAATTGGGCATGGTGGGGAATGATTATACTGGGATCGAAGAGATCGGCTCGGCGGCTGTTGAACGCGCTTCAAATAATGTCGCGATACCGGATTTCTTCAATTTCTGGTACCCGCAAAAACAAAAGAATGATCATCGCTCGGTTGTTTATTTTAAAAGAACCCTCGTCGGTACAATCACCGAAGTCGGCCAGTTCATCCACTCTGGAACGTTTGAAGACTTTGATGTGAACATCCATATCCGGCCAGACCCTCCTTACCAGTACATGATCACTGATGGGCACAAACCGGAATACACGAACCTGATGAAAACGCAGCATTATGGAAGTCTTGGCTATTCCGGGAGTTCAGGTTGCCCGACTCATTTTGAAACGGTGGAAGCGGAGATCTCGGATAAACGCAGCCCTTCCAGCGGATATAAGTCCCGGATAGTCCAAATGAATGAATCACGTGTCGGACAAAAGATAGCTGTCTACGGTCCCTGGATCTGGGATGAAGGCCATTGCTGCCACCCGGAGATACACCCTGCTGAACAAGCCTGGTGGACCGAACAGGAAGGAAATAATCGTAAGTTCCATATGGCAGTATTCTGTGATGCCTCTCGACGTTTTTTTTGGAGAAGTCAAATGGATGACGGCACCAAACTAAAACCCTGGGCAGAACCGCCGATCAAGGGAATGTTTGCCATTGCATTTGAATATCTCATTCCTGCAAAAGCGGCGATGACCGGGTATCATAACATTAAATATGAGGTCAGCACACTCGAACATCATAATGTGATCGAATACCCGAATGCCGACCAGACCTATAACCTGGTGTATAATGGGAATAACATTGTTTCTTTTGTCCCGCATAATAATGCCTTCAAAGTTTCTTTCGAGCATGTAGGCATTTCACCGGAAGATAGAAACAAGATCAGGGGCTTCCTGGTGATCGAGACTTCGGTAGGTCTGCTTACACAGATTGCAACCTCGGTCCCCATACCCGGTTCACCCATTGATTTTAAATTACCGATGGGCTCATCCCCGGCGCAGGCGCCTGTTATTTTAGAAAGCAAATTTTTTAAGAAGGAGGCGGGGCATTATTATTTCACCGTGACTGAGTCGGTAACTGGTGGTGTTGGGGGAATAAGGGATCGGCCGATTATTAGGGTGATTGGACAGTAGAGGAAAGTTTATAGTTTATGGTTGGGTCGTTTCCAGTTTGTGGTCTCCCATGAATATTTTAACCGCAGTGGGCGCAGCGATTCGAGGCGTGCGCTGCGGTTTATTATTCTCACGCAACGCTCGCCACGGCAATGGCAAAAGCCACTTAAATAAGTTAAAGCGTACCGAGGTCACAAAGGTCACGAAGGACCACAAAGAACACTACGTCGTGTACTTGCGAGCGAAGCGAAGCAAGCTTTCTTTGTGTTCTTGCGAGTGAAGCGAAGCAAGTGGCCTCAGCTTTTCT